>Ga0209183_1000155_pt1 | contig 32472 bp, 31 predicted proteins | sample LHCtaG_2_FD_184120 | JGI IMG/M metagenome (GOLD analysis project Ga0209183, IMG submission 184120) | Hot spring microbial communities from Little Hot Creek, USA to study Microbial Dark Matter (Phase II) - LHC4sed_replicate (SPAdes)... | ecosystem: Environmental > Aquatic > Thermal springs > Hot... | reverse complement strand
ACTTTCTCATTACGCTTAAAACAACTAGGAATCATGGACAATATATATTCATGAGATCAATACATGCCTCCCATACTTTAAACATACCCTTATCCGGACACTATGCATAAAAGGTTGAAAAACTTATATATCCTTAAAACCTTGATAAACCTCGAGGTAAGAGAAAATGTCTGGGAGAGGCAAATCAATACTCGCGATATCAGTTGTAATTGCATTGATAGTAGGTTTAGCGATAGGTTATGGTGTAGCTTTGACTACTATTTCACCGACAACTATTGTAGCGGGTGAAAAGACTGTCACAGCAACTTTAACGGTTACGGGAGCAGCCACGACAATAACATCAACTTATAAGACCACGGTAACCGTGGGCGAAGCTATAGGTCTGAGAGGCGAAGTTGCAATTGGAGCTACTCTGCCGTTGACAGGTGAATTATCATTCATGGGAGAAGACTGTAAAGCAACACTCGAGCTAGCTGAAAGACAGATTAATGACTGGCTAAAAGCTAGAGGCGAACAGTGGTACGTGAAGATATATGTTGAAGATACAGCCACTAGCCCAAAGACAGCCTTAGACAAAGTGATGGCACTTCATGGTAGAGGCATCAAATTTATTTTAGGACCAATGAGCAGCGCCGAGGTGGCTGAGATTAAATCCTACGTAGACTCAAATGAGATCTTGGTTATATCACCGTCCTCGACCTCACCAGCTTTAGCCATCCCAGATGATTACATATTCAGATATGTCGTAACAGACATGGTACAAGGTAAAGCAGCAGCAAGGATCTTGTTCGAGCAAGGAATTAGATACGTAGTCCCTATCTGGAGAGGGGATACATGGGGAAGAGGATTAACAGAATTCACACTAAAATCATTTAAAGAGATCCTTTCACAAACGGGCGAAAAAGGAGAAGTTGCGGAAGGGATAGAGTATGATCCAAAAGCGAAAGAATTCTCCGTCGAGGTATCTAGACTTGCAGATATTGTGAGTACACTCGTTAGTAAATATGGAAAAGAGAAAGTAGGAGTGTATCTAGTATCTTTCCCAGAATCTGCTGCTATATTTGCTGCAGCTAGAGGATATCCAGTCCTTAGTGAGGTTAAATGGGTAGGTTCAGATGGTACAGCGAAACAGCCACCCTTCGTTACAGAGCCTGAAATTGCAGAGTTTGGGGTTAAAACCCAGTTTCTGAACCCTATACTAGCACCTACAGTTACACCCTTCATGAAAGATATAGATTCATATGTATACCAAAAACTTGGAAGAACCCCACAAACATATGCTTATGCAATATACGATGCCGCATGGACTATAGCATTAGCCCTCGACTTAGTCAATGCATATGATGCTAAGGCCATTAAAGCAATTTTACCACAGCTTCTCAATAACTATTATGGTGCACTAGGAAACTTCAGACTAAATCAGGACGGAGATATTGCGTATGGAGACTATATTATATGGGTCCCGTGGCGTACGGACGGAGGTTATGAGTGGAAAGTTGCGGGTACTTGGCGTGGAGATACCGATACTATTGAGTGGAGCGATTGGTGGATCAAAGCAACCGGTAGGTAAACATTCTTGGAGAATCTAAACGTTCTACATCTTACCCACACTATATTTTTATAGACCTGCCCTATATTTAGATGGGGTCATGAGAACACAGATGAGCTTAGATGCAAAGAACGTACTAGTTACTGAAAATTTAACGAAGTCTTTTGGTGGGCTAATTGCTGTTAATAATGCTAGTATTAAAGTTAAAGAGAAATCTATTACCATGCTTATTGGTCCTAATGGTGCGGGGAAGACTACGTTTGTAAATCTTTGTACGGGGGTTCTCAAACCTGATTCTGGGAAAATATTCTTCATGGGTAAAGATATAACGGGTTGGCCTTCTCACAAGATCTATAGGGAGGGGTTTGTACGTACTTTCCAGATACCTTCACCCTTCCTGAAACTTACTGTTTTGGAGAATGTGTTAGCTTCACTGAAGAGTGATGCAGAGAATCCTGTCAAGGCTCCTTTCAGGAATCTCTGGTTAAAGAAGGAGGAAGAAAATATTGAGAGGACATTCAGGATACTTGCTAAAGTCGGTCTTGAAGATGTTTGGTACTATGAAGCATTTAGGCTTGGAGGCGCACAGCTTAAGATGCTCGAGGTTGCTAGAGCGCTAGCTACTGGTGCCAAGCTTATAGCTCTTGATGAGCCTATCGGCGGTGTTGACCCAGCATACGCAGGAGACATACTAGGCTATGTTAGAAATATTAAGGATAGCTGGGGTATAAGCTTCCTACTAATAGAACATAGAATAGATATAGCCTTACCATTCGCTGACTATGTATACGTTATGGATCGTGGATCAGTGATATTTGAGGGTCTGCCAAGCGAAGTTGAGAAGAATCCGAAGGTAATCGAGGTATACTTGGGGTGAAGAGAAACGGCAATCCTTGAGACTTCATCTCTATACTCTGGCTATGGTAAGATCAAGGTATTATTTGATGTAAACTTTAAGGCAGAAGATAAAGAGATAACAGTTGTTGTCGGTCCTAATGGTGCAGGGAAAACCACGCTTCTAAATAGTATCATGGGCTTAGCGACGATACATAGAGGCGACATACTATTCGAAGGTAGGAAGCTGAATGGGGTACCAACATATAGGATAGCTAAGATGGGTATAGCTTACTTACCTCAAATGGGAAACGTACTGGCTGAGTTAACAGTTGAAGAAAACCTAAAGATTGCTGGCTATCTACTACCAGTAAGTGAAGTAAAAGATAGAATAGGAGAAATCCTTAACATATTTCCAGTTTTGAAGGAGTTTATTCATAGGAAGGCTGGGACGTTAAGCGGTGGAGAGAGGAGGATGTTAGCTATAGGTATGGCTCTTATGAGGAGGCCAAAAGTCCTACTTCTAGATGAGATGTCAACAGACCTTGCACCAATACTAGTGAAGAAAGTTATGGAGAAAGTAGTACAGTTAAGAGATGAACTTGGCCTGACGATAATCATGGTTGAGCAAGCAGCTAGAAAAGCATTAGAAATAGGTGATAGAGCATATCTTCTAGTAAGCGGTACAGTAAGGTATGAAGGTGGAGCCCAGGAACTTCTACAGCACCCAGAGCTTGCTAGACTATACCTAGGAGTAACACAGGCGTAACTATCCTCTAGAATAGTTAGCACCTTCTCAACTAACTATAATATGCCTAGAACCATTGTTTAGAGAATACTTTAGACATTATGCGTCTACTTAATGTAAAGAGAGATCCCTTATAAGGTACTCCTGAAGCTATAATCACCTAGAGTAGAGATGTCATACAAAATATTGATTAGAGAGACGCTCTCCATAGTAGCGCTCTTCACATTCTTCCTACTAGTACTGGTTCTAGTAGTCGGTCTAGCCTACTACTTACAAGAGTTCGGGACCTCAGCCGTAAGACATTTTTTCGGGGTAGCCTCGATAAAGCTGCTGAATAGTATGGTCTATCCATAGAACTAATTAAGATATAAGAGACTTCTCGTCTCATATTTTACTAGTATGAGGAATAGAAGAGTAGAGATAATTGCTGTTGAGGGGATTCCAGAAATTAAGGAAGCTATGGATCTTGGAGAGATAATAGTTAACGCTGTAAGAAAGATGGGCTTAGAATTAAGAGATAGAGATATAATTGTTGTTAGCCATATAATTGTTTCAAAAGCTGAAGGGAGGATAGTAAATCTCTCAGATATTAAGCCTTCTGAATTTGCAAAGAATATTGCTGAAGAATCTGGTAAAGACCCTAGACACATTGAACTAGTATTAAGAGAGTCTAAGAGGATAGTTAGGATGAGAAGAGGATTAATAATATCTGAGACTATAAATAGGTTGATATGCGCAAATGCAGGTATAGATTTATCTAATGCTGGGATAGGAAGAGCAGCCATGCTTCCATTAGACCCAGACGATTCAGCTAGAAAGATAAGAAACAGGATAAAAGAATTAGCTAACGTAGATGTCGCAGTCATAATATCTGATACGCATGGTAGACCTCTAAGAAATGGCGCAGTAAATATAGCGATTGGATGCTCAGGGCTTGAACCATTACTCGATAGAAGAGGTGAAGTAGATATGTATGGTAGAGTGCTAACTTCTAAGGTTATATGTGTAGCAGACGAGCTGGCTTCTGCAGCTGAGCTAGTTATAGGTCAAGCAGATGAAAGAACCCCAGTTGTGATAATTAGAGGATACATGTATAAGCCTTCCGAAACACCTGCGAAAGTAATTCCTAGGAGAGAAGAAGATGACCTTTTCCTCTAAAGACGTTAGTGCACTCTAGAAGGCCGTTTACAGTAGCGTAGAGGAAGACTGTATTCTGGCCGCCACATTCATTGCAGTCTCTCGCTTTGCCAACCCTCACTAACAACATTCATCACCATACCCCATCCATAACCATCAACCTCAAGATAGAGGTTCTAGGACTCCGCTAGCATGCACAGGCTCTACCACCAACTCCTCTCATATTCATTAGAATCGGTAAGAACTCTCCCACCCATGGGCCTAGACCCGGCTTCTCTAAATGTATTATACAAGCTCATTTACGTGAAGCTCAACCGCCTTTACTCCTGAACAACACCTCTACTCTCTAAAGCACAACGCTTTTAACAAATGAGACCAAGCTATCTGTTAAAGGTGTCTATGTGTATGTGTGGTCTGCCGTAGACGTAGATTCTAGGGAATTACTTGCTCTGGAAGCCTCCTACAACAGGAGCTGCCTAAACTCTCTAATATTCTTGAGGAAGGCTTTGAAGATATGTATAAACAAACCTCTTGTAATAGTTTGTAGGGGCCATGGTATCCATGGGCTCTAGAGAGGCTTAGGCTAGAATATAGGTATGAGGGTTTCAGCTTGAGGGGCAGGGTTGAGAGATTCTTCAGATACCTCGAGGAGAAGACAATGGTATTCCACCATAAGATGAGCGCAAGATACCATGTACAGAGAATCATAAACCCCAAACCATCCCTAAACCTATCCACAACATACTACTAAACCACAAGAAAGGGAGGCGAGTCAAAACGCTTATCCGGACACTACCAGTTTACCTATAATAGCCTTCTTTAGAGAGATTAGAGTGTTTTGAACAATTCCTCCCATACGAGGCTTCTGAAAGCTAGTTGTTCTTGGGATCTACAACAGACTAAATATATACCCAGGGCTGTTCTTCTATTTAGCTTAGTCTCATTAACAGTTATAATCTTCTCTAGATTTAAGAATAATAAGTAGGTGTTTCTAGTAAACCTCTCGTTAAGAGAACTTTTATCGCTAGGGGGTTCATAATAAATTCTGTTAAACTTACATCTCTACTTCTTCCTTTATGCCATCCATTAAGGCTTGACTATGTAGAAGTAAATCCGAAGATTAATAATCAAAGTGTAGAAGTTGAGGTCTGAGCGATCAATAGTTTCAGCAGTAAAAGAATCTTAGAAAGTGGGATATCATGGGTTAAGGTCTCCTAAGTATTTCTCTGAATAGTATCCCCATTCTTTCTTTGACCCAAAGCTTCTTACACCGGATTCTCTAATTTGTTTCTTCAATCTTAATGCTTCTTCACTAGTTATTTCGCCTCTTCTCTCTAGATATTCTATTACTTGTAATGCTTCTTCATCATTTTCACATCTTCGGAGATAATCTATAACAGTAGGCATAGAGGGGGCATCTCTACTTTTTTCAGCTTCTGCTTCACCTTCTTCTATTGATGTTCTTGCAGCATCAATTGGCAAACTCATCTTCTTTTCAGCTATCTCTCTATAGAGATTAGGAAAAAGCTTCTTGAAGGTTTTCTCATCTATCTCCATTGCTTCCACTATCCAAAATGGTTACAGTATTATTTAAGTCTACGATATCAGCATAAATTGTTCTTCAATATTTGCAAGAGAGCATACATCAGGAATTTAGATGTGAGCTTAGAATGATTCTTAGTTATTTATGAGGCTGAAAATATTGCTGCTTATTTTTTGTTTCCATGTTTTAAAGATGCTTACCCCTCAGCGACCCTATGAGTCATCATGCTTCAGTGTGAGCTATGGGTTCTTCATTGGGCAACTATAGTTCCTCATAGTATGATTTAGATATTACTCTCCTAGAAGATGCTTTTAGCTTCTCTAGGGAGATTCTAGCCTTGAAACATTTTATATGTGGATAATTGTTTTGAAGCCACTCTATGAATCCTGATATTCTCTGGATTGGTACATAGGGGTATCCCTCCACGATGAGTTCTCTAGGCTCATAGAGTGTGAGGACTATTGGAATTATATTTACCTGAACTTCACCCTCAAGCCTCATTAAAGCTTTTATCCTCTTCTCCTGGTTAGAGATTATTCTACGTCTCTGAGTGTAGGCTGGCGGCTTAACCCAATGTTTACAATCTACTACTAGTAGTAGGCCTGTATTGTAAGCTGTTAAGTCTATTTGATGTCTTTTCTCATCTTCAATTATTCTAGTATCTATATATACTGTGTATCCAGCTCTTTTCATCAGTTCGGCAGATAATTCTTCAAACTCTCTCCAGTGAAGATATTTAGCTATTCTATCTCCTTCAACCCCTATTGTTAAAGCGGTTACTGCAGCTTTAACTCTCTTGTTAGATGATGCTTCACCTTCTAATCCATACTCTTTCAAGATGTTTCTAGTTATTTCTTCTCCAACTAAAGACTCGCTAGATATTCTCTGGATCGTTGGCTGCTCGCCTTTAGATGTTAGCTTGAGGTACGTTGTTAATATCCTAACTATAACGTCGAGTTGGCAGGGTCCCATAACTTCATATAGGCTCATCTATAAATAAACTTTTTAACTAAGCCTTAGACGAGAAGTAACTCAAGAATGAAGATACTCCATGACGTCAAGTTGACAAGATGGGATAAACTAGAAAACATCGATAAAATACGCTAAACATATAGAACTCTTTAACTTTTTCTTTAAGAAATCTGGCAGAACCCTCTGCTCAGCTATTTTTAATGCTTGACCCTTAGTAAACCTCGGCGCTGGCTATAGACTAAAAAGAAAACCTAAGTAAAAGTTGACGGGACTATTCTCTTATTTGTTGGAAAATGGTCAGCTTCTTAAAAATTTGTTAATCGTGAACGTTACCAGTTAAAAATTTCTTGAAAATCTATTCGCTCCTCAAGCCACCTGTAATACTTTCACTCAAATTACGTATCTGTTCTCCCATGAAGCTTCCGAGTTTAATCTAGTTACCAGAAAATCCTTCTTATTTTTCTGGTGAGGGTGAAGAGCAGAGAGGCTTTGTACAGTATCTTAGATCTACGTCTTACGTCTATGTTAAAGTATAATTAGTGGTCTCTCTTACTAGTTTTTGACATAAACTATTTAGAAGACATAGTATGCTCAAATATGAGGGGCGTACGGTATGGTGCAGAATTCTATTGAGAGAGAAGTAAGTACAACGGCAAGAGACATATTGATGAGTAGAATAGCAGGGGAGATAATATTATCTGGGAGCCCTGGGTCAGTAATGAAGAAGTGGAGACAGCTTTTCGAATTAAATCAGAGTGAATTAGCACGACACATGGGTGTATCATCTTCAGTGTTAAGTGATTATGAAAATAATAGAAGAAAGTCTCCTGGTGCGGGGTTCATAAGAAAATTCGTCTCAGCTCTCGTAGATGCAGACATAAAGAAAGGTGGGATACATGTTAGAAGGTTCTCAATGCTTCACCGTGACCTAAGCATAGCTGTATTAGACATGAATGAGTTCAGGAATCCTAAGACTGTTAAACAGATAGTTGAGGCATTAGATGGTGTACTGCTAGTTGGTAGAGAATGGGATAATGAGTTAATATATGGATACACTGTGATAGATAGCTTATCAGCGATAAGGAACTTAGAGGCTTTAGATTTCCTCTACCTCTTCGGTAAGAACCCTGACAGAGTAATGATCTTTACAAAAGTTAGTAGAGGTAGGTCTCCGATGGTTGCAGTCCGCTTATATCCAATAAAACCGAAGATGATAGTAATACATGGTCCAAAGATACCTGAAGAAGTAGATGCCTTCGCAATAGAACTCGCAGAGCTTGAAGGAGTCTCGTTCTCTCTATCTCTCTTGAAATCTCCTGAAGAAATAGTTGAGAGGCTGAAGAAGCTGGTTTAGCTAAGGGCATCCCGTTATTTTAAATAAGATAATCCTATTATATCCAATTAACATGGTAGAAGTATGCCTAAGGTTGTTAGAGACATAAAGATTAAACCTGGAATGACTGTATCGGAGCTTGTTGAAATGATGAGGGATTCAGGTGGGTTTACAGCATTATATGTAGCAAGAGCAGTAGAAGTTTTAGAAAAGATGATTGGAGATAATGATTGTATAAGATTCTTATCTTTCATCGGTGCACCTATCGGGACGGGTCTAAGAGGCGTCATCTCGGAATTGATAAGAAGAAGATTTTTCAACATAGTTATAACAACTTGCGGTGCGTTAGACCATGACATTGCAAGATCTCTAAAAGAATACTACGAAGGAGACTTCTGGATGGATGATGAAACTCTAAGAAAACAAGGATACCATAGACTTGGGTGCGTATTAATTCCACTTGAAAACTATGGTCCAACAATAGAGAGATTCACTCAAGAATTACTTGAAGAAGAATACAATAGAGGGTTAAGAGAAGTATGTAGCAGTGATATAGCCTACCTAATTGGTATGAAGATAAGAGATGAAAACAGTTTCTTGAAGAATGCAGCAGAGAATAACATCCCAGTGTTTGTCCCGGGAATACTTGATGGAGCTGTTGGAACGCAGATCTGGTTGTTCCAGCAGAAACATAGAGACTTCAAGCTAAACCTATTGAGAGATTTTGATAAATTATCGGAGGTGATCTTTAAAGCTAAACGTAGTGGAGCATTGATGATTGGTGGTGGTATCTCAAAACATCATGTTTTATGGTGGAATCAGTTTAAAGATGGGTTGGATTACGCTGTCTACATTACTACCGGATACGAGTATGATGGTAGCCTAAGTGGTGCAACAGTTAGAGAGGCGGTTTCATGGGGTAAAGTAAAACCCGAAGCAATGAAGATTACAGTTCATGGAGATGCAACAGTAATACTTCCATTGATTGCTTCAGCCCTCCTTACACTTGAATAAATAAAGTGCTACAGTTTAGATGTAGGTAATTTAATACTTATAAACTATCGCATATATTAAAATTAGAGAGATTGTCCTCTAGACGATTGGAAAGATCTGTAAAAGATAGAGTCCTCGCAGGAGTTATAGGAGGTTTGAGTGACTATCTTAAAGTAGGCTCTAACCTACTTAGAATCGCAGCTATACTGTTATTTGTTATCTCACCAGTTCTTATGTTAATCCTATATATTGTCGCAGTATTCCTAATACCTAAAGCTGGGGAGGAGAAACCGTTAGCCGTATCATTTGAGTTAGAGAAGCATCTCCAACTAATCATTGGTTTAATCTTAATAATTGTAGGTGCAGCTATATTAGGGTCGATCGCTGTAATTTCTGTCTCATGGATATTTACACCTTTTGGATTTACAGTAGCTCTACGATTAATTGTAGCAGCCATACTGATTATTATTGGAGCAATTATAGCTATACCACAGCTTAGAAATCTATAACAAGATTCATTAACAATTAGACGATTATAAGATGAAGTATAGAACATCTCTCGATGGAGATATTAATGAGGATAATTATAGCAGTTTAAGTTACTGTGCTTTGCCCCTCAATTGTTTTACGAAGCTGTAAATGTAGAACCCCGTTTAAGTAACTTCTAGTAAGTATAGTGGCTCTACATGGTAGCTTTATGATGCGTCTAAACCCCCTTCCACCCATCAGCAGTAGCTTAGTCCCTCTAAGCTCTACTTTTACTTCTTCTTCTGGACCAGGAACCTGAGCTGTCAGTAATATTAATTCATCTTTTTCAATTAATTCTACTGGATATTTTTCTACAGCTCTCTTACTAGATACCGCCTTTCTTAGCTCCCTAGACCAGTAGAAGGCTAGTAGTCCAAGAGCTATAATTAATGCTAATCCTAGTAGACTTCTCTGGAATCTAGCCGTAAGGGAGATAAGTATCAAGGCTAGAAGTATAACTAATAATAGAGTGAACAACCTAGACAGGAATATTCCCATACTATCATCTCTCCTATTATGGGCCATTTACTAGGCTAACCTCCACGCAGCACTATGTAGTGTAGTTCAACTATTCCCTTGTCTAGAATTAATACTCCAACCTTTAAAACATTATCTTCTCTCCAAACTATTACTTTATCTTTTCCAGCTTCTATAACCCACTTCTTTAAGAATTCTCTTAAATCAGATGTAAACTGCTCTATAGTCGTATAAGATATGCTTCCCTCATTAAATACTAGGTGAGCATTTATCTTCTCTGGAAAGATTGGAGTTAATCCCTCCCTCTCTATTACTTGTAATGTTAGATTCGTTATGTCAATTATGGGCTTGGATGTGATAGGTACACCTCTTAACGCTTTGAGGAATAATTCAAAAGCTTCCTCAATACTATTGCCTATACTTACAAAATAGCTTCCAGTAAACTCTGCACCTACGATAGATATAGTTCCAAGCTGGGTTATTACACCTCCTGCACCAGTTGGCGTAGTATAGACTGGGATTACATATACAAGGTGTTCACCGATATTGTATAGTATTGTCTCACCTATTCTAGGATTCTCCAAGAGTGTTTGAAGCTTCCTAAATTCCGGATATCTTTCGAGAGCTTCTCTCGCAGCGGCTGGCCCAAGAAGCTTCTGCTCAGATTCCTGTGGTACATAATAGAAGATCTTCTCACCAAGGTGTGGATAATCGTTCCTAACTATGATGAATCCCGCAAGATTCCTTCCAGGAGAACCTCTTATCTGGAGGGAGAGTATTCCTACGAATTCCTGTTTCTCGAACCCTTGAAGCTTAGTAATGACGTAATATGTGTATAGACCTTTCGGCACCTCATAGAATTCTCTAGCCTGTATAAAGATGGAGACATCATCCATGTGATAATTATTGAATATCCCGACCTGGTACTCGAATACTTCTTGGGGGAACCTAGTCTGGTTATAGAGCCATAGTGGTACATTTTCTATGACAACCTCCTTATACGCGTCTTTAATAATCCGGCTGATAAAATCTGAGCCGGTTATGATTAGCTTGATTGAGCCGTCGTAGACATCTATGAGAGCGTATCCAATAAATCTAACATAATCGTTACCTCTACTCCATGGAACATGCTCACCACTCAATCTAACTATTAATGGCATCAACCAGTATGTTCTCTCCCCATCGGTCACTGGAAACATATCAACGAATTCTCCATTCCATCTATACTCAAAGTAAGGGAAGAGCAGCGTCATTCTATCGTACACGTCTCTGTATCTTAACAGTCTAATCGTTTTATCTGGGTAGGAGAAGAAGAAGGTTGGGTCATAGATCCAGCTGATAGGTGGGGAGACGGTAATCCCCCCTTTGCCACTATATCTTGTTCCTGTAACTTCATCTGATACATCCTTACCTAGTATTATTGCAGCCCATGTTGATTCTAGTAGGCCGCCTTCCCCATAGTATATTCTCCTCTGAGAGAAGAATGTAGATGAATCAACTATTGTTCCGTTACTTGCATCTAGTAAGAGGAAGCCATTTGGAACATGGGTATAAACTAGGTGCTGATTATACCATATGTCTGCTGCTTTCACGGATATAGGTAGGATTGGCTTCATAGACGCACTCCAGTATAGTCTCCCATTAAATCTTAGAATATCGGAGTCTTCAAAATCTACGTATGGTATTAACCCTATCTCAGGCTTCATCTTCGTAAATGCGGCTTCCCAGTCCCAGAGCCTAATAATATCTAATTGTTCCTTCACATTCTTAATGTATTCTTGTATGGTTAGAGGGGATGAATGTTCGGGGAAGATGTATCTCTCTCTACGTATGTCTTCAATATCTGCAAGATACCTATTGACGGCGATCTCTTGTTTAACATATGGTCCAAGCCATTCTACTTTCCTAGCATCCGCAATACTATTCTGTATAGTTACAATAGAGACTATTGCTAATACTGCTAGCAGTATTGCTCCACCCTTTATAACATATGCGTATAGGAATCCAGGCTTAGTCTTATCAAGATACATGAACAATAGCATAAGACCTGTTAGACTGAGAGAGCCTAGGATCAAGACCTTAGTATTGTAATCTATATAGTTTGGGAGGAATAATGTAAAGCTTATCCATGCAGTAGCAATAGCTAGTACTAACTCGATAGCTTCAACCGGTAATCTGAATGTCCCCGTATCTACATAGTTTACAAGAATCCTAGATGAAGCTTTCAATATTATTGTTAACCCAACAACTATTATCAATCTAACGGATATTGATGTTAAGAGTGAGGGGATAAGGAGTGTTAATGCAGGAGAAGCAGATACCGCTATCTGAGCAGGAGAGACGTCAGCTGTAGACATGGGTATAAATGGTAGCTTGAACAATTCAGGTATCTTACCTAACCCTAAGTCTACTCCATTCAAGATGCCTAGAACCGCCATACCGAAGAAAGCATTAGCAAAAAATACAGTACCTATCAAAGTCTTAGTAATCTGCCAAGCTAGAAACCTGCTAAAACTAAGCCTAAAAGATGAGAAATCCAAATCTCTTGGACGAATATACCTCTCCCAGAAAATAGAATAAAAGAGTCTAGCACTCCAGAAAGTGATAGAATTCCTATTCTTGAAATCTAGACGGAAAAAAGCAATAAAAGAAAGGATAAATCCACCGATTAGAGAATAATAGTAAGGTTTAACAAATAAGTCTCCAAACTCCCAAAAGTTCAACGTTACTTGAAGAATCTGGCTTAACGAGATAAGGAATAATACTATTATAAGTACCGTTAAGGCTACTACAGTTGCACGAGGTCTCCGCCTACTCCTAGTATACATTCCTCAATAATAGTTTAGACTGGTATTTGATAAATCTAAACTCGTTGATGTATAAATGAGCTGACAGACTAGATGTCTTATCCCTTCTCCAGAGGTCTATCATACCTTCATTGGCGAGCTTAGTGCTTAAAGACTGTTAAGAACTCTATACTTGTCATGGTAGTCTAATATTCTCGTCTGTGAGGGTTGGCTGCCTCATTTTTGCGTCTTCAATAAACTTATGAAATTCTTCATAAGCTCTAAGCTCTTCTTGATGTTAGCATACAAGTTATAGTTTTTATTTGCTGCTATCTAGTGCTAAGGAGTGGTGCTTGATTGCCATAGATATTCAAAGTAGTTTTTCGCAAATTTCGCTAATCCTACGTGTTCTGACCATATTGCGAAGCTTATACCTGCTCCTTCATCTCCAAGCAGTAGAATAACTTCTCTAGAGTCTGCGACGATTCCACCCCCAAACATCTGTTCTTTTAATCTTATCTCTGCTACTTCACTTAACTTCTTTATTAGAGAGTAGTTGACATCGTTGGGAACCATTATCTTTACGCTTCCCCCTCTACTAGTTATATACGTGATGTAGGGTAAGAATGCTGTTAAGAGATTCTTGGTTAAGAATGGTGCAGCAATCAATAATTCTTTCTCACAGTTTGATAATAGATACTTGATTCTTGCAAGGATGTTTTCTTCCCCTCTTAGTATCCAGATATCATGCCTCTCCCTAAAACCTCTACCCTCGTATATCGGGAGAAGTTCAGATAAGATAACTTCCTCGTTTGCTTTAAACTCTTTCTCAATTCTCATCCTACTTGATTCAAGAGCTGTCATAGGAGACTTAGGATAGTATCGCGCGGGTCTCCCACCTTCAGTTCCAACCCATCCCTTCTTCTCTAAACTCTCTAAGACTTCATATATCTTAGAGTACGGAACATCCGCTAGCTCACTGAGCTTACTAGCAGTAGAATCACCGCACTCAAGCAACGTAGTATAAACTTTAATCTCGTAATCTGTTAAACCAAGATTATGGAGCGCCCTCCTAAGATTCTCACTTATCTCCACCATCTCTACAGTCACAAAATATACGTTAACCTAGTATTCAAATATTAATCAAACCATCGTATGTAAAAAGATAAGTTCATAGACTCTAGTTATATTCTAGGTCTATTAGAAATGAAGAAGGAGATTCTGTCCAGAGAATATCCTCCATGGCCTCTTCCGGCTGTTGGTGTATTAGTGATAGCTAACCTCATGATTCTATTGATTAAACGTGCTTTTCCACCATCTGCTGGCAAATGGAGTATTCCTGGAGGAGTTGTAGAGCTTGGTGAGAGAGTTGAAGATGCTGCTAGGAGAGAGGTTAGAGAGGAAGTTGGGTTAGAGATTGATGATCTTAAGCTTCTAGGAGTCTACGATAGCATAATTATGGACAGCAATGGTAGCGTTAGATACCATTATGTGATTATAGAATATCTAGCTGAAGCTAAGTCTACGGATGTCAAACCATCCATAGAAGTAGCTGAGTATAGATGGGTAACCATCGAAGATATAGATAAACTGGATACAACACCTTCTTTAAGAGAACTTATCAGAACATACAAAAAAGATATAGTATCCTACATGGAAAAAAAGTTTAGGGTTTAATAGCTTGGAAATACTTAGGTTTTTACTCGAACTCTGGCCCACTTGGCTTCTCCTTACCTTTCTCTTCTTTCTTCCTTGATGCAGCTATTACATCATCTATTCTTAGAATCATTGCAGCTGCTTCAAAGCTACTCTTTAATGCTTGTTCTTTTACCCTCACAGGCTCTATTATTCCCAGAGCAAACATATCGGTTACTTTTCCAGAGAATACGTCTACACCGTATCCGTACCCATCTTTATCCTGCTTAGATCTTAGTTCAGTAAGTATCTCAACAGGCTCCAATCCAGCGTTTTCAGCCAGGGTTCTCGGTATAGTCTCTAATGCTTCGGCGAAAGCCATCATCGCAAGCTGTTCTCTCCCAGGGTATTTTGCTGCCTCTTCTCTTACTCTTAAAGCTAATGCTTCTTCTATGGCCCCTCCTCCAGGTACATAGTTTAAGTTATCGATCAAGGTTATCATATTCATTATAGCGTCGTTTAGCGCTCTTTCAGCTTCATCTAGCTGTCGTTCTAATCCAGCTCTGATAAGGATTGAGACAGCTTTGGGGTTCTGGCATTCTTGAACGAACACCATTCTATCTTCTCCAATTTTTACTTCTTCAACTAATCCTGCTCTACCAAGGTCTTTCTCAGTAAGGTCTTCAAAGTTTGTCACGATTCTCCCACCTGTAGCTTTAGCCAGCTTCTCCATATCAGATGCTTTTACACGTCTAACTGCGAGTATTCCAGCTTTAGCTAAGAAGAATTGTGCCATATCATCTATACCCTTCTGGCAGAAGACTACGTTTGCACCTACTGCAGCTACTTTATCAACCATCTCCTTCAATATCCTTGTCTCTTCATCTAGGAATTCCTTAATCTTTAATGGGTCACGTATCCTTATCTCCGCACTGAACTCTGTCTTCTCTATCTCGAATGGAGCACTAATTAATGCTATCTTAGCATTTACTACACGTTTAGGCATAGCTGGATGAACTACTTCTTTATCAACAATTACTCCATGGACTAGCTGACTTTCTAGAAGGCTTTTACCCATCTTCTTGATTATCTGGATACTATCCTTGTCTGCTACGAGCTTGCTGTCTCTCTCTTCAATAACTTTTAATACCGCATCTATCGCTAGAACTGCAATATGGTCTGTGGCAAACCCTAGAGATTTACTTGCTAGGGCAGTCATAACTATCTTCTTTAATGTTGATCTATCTTCTAGTTTGACTGGTTTCCCAAGCTTTCTTAGTTCTTCTAATGCAATATCCAATGCTTTCTTGTATCCTGATATAACTGTGCTTGGATGAATTTTTTGTTCAACCAATTCTTCAGCATGTTTTAGGAGTTCTCCAGCTAAGACCACTGCTGTAGTTGTTCCATCTCCAACAGTATTGTCTTGGGTTTTAGCAACTTCAACTATCATCTTAGCTGCAGGATGCTCAACATCCATCTTTTCAAGTATAGTTGCACCATCATTTGTTACAATAACATCTCCTATGCTATCTACGAGTATCTTATCCATCCCTTTAGGTCCAAGCGTTGTCTTAACAATCTCAGCGATGATCTTTGCAGCAGCAATATTATTTTTCTGAGCAGCTCTACCCTTAGTCCTAGTGGTCCCCTCTTTCAAGATTATTACAGGTTGACCACTAAGCTGAGCCATATATGCCACACCTCACACCTTCCATGTTCTAAATCTCTACCATCATACGGTTTAGACTGTAATTTAAGTTTAAAATCGAGTAAGTTTAAATTTAAACTAAGATTTGAATTGTGGATAGCTAATAAAAATATTAAGGCTTCTTTTGAGACCGTCAACTTAAGGTCTATGCTTACCTTGTATAATGCTTGGGTGATGATTAATCAGAGTAAGAATAGGCCGGCTTTATGTATTGTTTAGTGATAGAAGAATATTTCCCAAGAGGAGGTTTGACCCCCTAGTGGAGGCCGTTGCTGTTAAGGCCTACGTTTCAGGATTAAGCCTAGAGGGTGTTAGGAAGCTCCTGGAGGAGATGGCATATAGGGTGAGCAAGGAGTCTACTAGGAGATGGTTTCTAAAGGCTGGTGAATTGTTTTCGGAGAATAGAACAGGGAGGAGGAGTCTCATAGCTGTGGACGAGATGGTAGTCTATGATTTGGTGGAGAAGCCTATCTATGGGCTGCTAGAGAAGTGGGGAGGTTATAGCAATACAGACTGCCAGGGTAGAGGTGTAGGAGAATGCTTAAGGTTCTTAGAGAAGGTAAGAGAAGCCTGCTACAACAACCTCACAATATACACTGATAGGCTCCATAGTATATCTGGCCTATGAAGATAAGGCATAGGAGGAAGACATTTGGGATAAGCAGCTCAATAAAACAATGGTTCTCTAAGCTAGAGAGGAGGATAAGACAGTTTAAAAACTATCCTCTACATATAAGCCAAAGATATCAGAAAGATGGATAACATCGTAGGCGAACTTAAGTTGACAGTCTCCCTCCTTCAATGTAATCAGTATAACTAAGCTAACGAATAATGTGTTAAAAATAAATTTAGGGTGAGGAGGCTGGCTCAGTAGCACTAGCCACCCACATATAAATTACAGCAGCCTCGCTTCAAGCCTCTTGACCTGCCAAGGACTATAAGAATTACCGTGTAGGTATTGCCGGTGCTTATACCCCAGCCTTATCCTCAGCGAGCCCCATTGACTTCCTTACTTCTATCACCATCTCTAGAATTCCACTCATGTCTTTGAATGTTGGTGGACGTTTTTCACAATTCTTCCCAGAATAGTATTTAGTAAGTATCGATAGGCATCTCTGAGCTTTACAGTTGTACTTCTTCCATCTCTGCCTCTAGCTTCGAAGAGCCCAAGATACTTGACAGATTTTGACATGATGTAATAGTTGTTGGGAAGGCCTTAGATGACGACTTATAAGTCTATACTAGAAGAGACGTCAAAGAATATGATAAGATATAAAGGTCTAAATGTATGGATTACCAGTATACTCTTAGAAATTGAAGGCTTCTAGAAGATGAAGCACTACACGGAGAAAGTGGATGAAGAAACTATAATGGAGCTTTAAAGGGTGTGAAGTAGTATTTTCGTTCTGAGAGACAATTTTCCAGTAGATAACTACTTACCTCTTTCTTTCAAGCATGGAGGTTAAGGAGGAAAATTATGGATTAGACCTGTTATAAACCACCTTATAATTATAGATATGAGGTGTAGGTGAGACCATTTAAGAATTACTTCTAAACTAAATTTAAGTAGCATGATGGTTAAAATATTGGTGAGACCGGGAACGTATTACAATATCTCTACTAGAGTAGAGTAGTGCAAGTTGTTAGTCTTAGCGATGGTTATGTGTAGAAGCCTCTTAAGAGTGTTTTAGCTGCTCTCTCAATATCTTCTCTCTTGACTGTTCTCCTCCCAGCGTATTGTGCGAGGCTTAATGCTTCTTTCGCTATAGCGACAGCGACATCTTCAAGAATCCTTCTAAGTTCTTCAGCGGCATCTTCACTAGCTCTGGCTGCTCCAGCCTTCTTTATTAAACGATGTATTGGAGCAAGGCTTAACTCAGTTGAACTCAAACTCTAAGTTCACCGAATGATTATCTACTAGCATGCTATTTAGTTTTTCTTAGATAGGTTGATTAGAGGCATAGCTATGACTTCTTCTGAAAGAGGACATATTACGCTGGGAATAGCCCTAGAATACCTGCCTACTTTCCATCTTGAATTAAGAGAAAACCTTATTACGTAAGTTAGCCAGACAAAAACAGTAGTGGATAGACATATGTGGAGAGAGAAGATTGTCTGCCCACATTGTGGTAAGTTAACTGAAAAAGGTTTATTCTGTAAGTTTTGTGGTAAACCATTAGAGGTTAAGGCTGAGACCCCGATAAAGGAGAAAACAACACCTGTGGCTGCATCTTCTGAGCAGGAACAACCTACACCTTCTCAAGAGATAATTCCACCTGTTCAAGAAGTTGCAGAAGAAAGAAAAATAGTAGAGCAACTCTCAACTTTCTATAGTTGGAGGAGTAAGCTCCTAGAACTTTTCCTACAAGGTGAGGCTTCATCCGATATCTTCCTAGATATCTATAAAGAATATAGAGCAAGAATTCAAGCAGTAAATGAGAAGAGGCTTCAAATGATAAATGAGATCGAAGAAAAAATCAATGATTTAACGATTAAATTAGAGAATCTAAAGATTAGACATGAAGTTGGAGAAGTTCCAGACAGACAATACATAACGGAGAAACTAAACATCGATAGAGAGTTATCTAGACTTAAGCCAAAGCTGAACATCCTCCATAATGCTTTTAATATCAAGATTGCCGAGGTTCCAAGATATGAAGCTAAGATTAGAGAATTGAAAGAAGCGATTTCAGAGAAGGGCGGGTCTATGGGTTTGAAGAATGAAGACACTGAGATGATTGTTTCAGACCTAGAGGAAGTGTTAGAGAGTATACAGAGCTTAATGGAGGTCCATAAACGTTTAACTAAGGAGCTTGAGAAAGTTGAGTTAAGATATAAGGTTGGGGAATTAACAATTGAAGAATATGAAGCAATGAAGCAGAAGATACAGAAACAAATGGAAATGTAAATACAATGGTAGCCTAGTAGGATATTACAGGTGGATAAGTGAATGGTTAAGATTATCGTTACTGCTGTTCCAGGAGCTGGAAAGTCAACGATATTGAAGAAAGTCGTTGAGAAGATTCCAAGAATAAAGATTGTAAACTTCGGAGATATAATGCTTGAAGAAGCCTCCAAAAAATTTGGCATAAATGATAGAGATGAGTTGAGGAAGAAGCTAAACTTCAAAGATTATAGAATACTGCAGGAAGATGCTGCCAAGATAATCGCAAGAATGGAGGGAGATTTAATAGTTGATACCCATGCAACTGTGAAAACAGTTTACGGATACTATCCAGGACTACCTTCAAGAGTAGTTGAGATACTTAATCCGGATGCTATAGTCTTCCTAGAATTTCGGCCTGAAGACATTCTTGCGAGGAGGATGAAGGACCTCTCTAAGGATCAGGTTGAAGAGAGAAGGATAAGAGAGATTGAAAAGATAGAAGATGTTGAGGAACATCAGAAGATTAGCTTAGAGATGGCTTCAGCTGCCGCAAACCATGCTTCATGTTACTTATTCATACTCCGTTTCCTTGAATCTCAAAAATACCCCTACCAGCATGCTGATGAAGCATCATTAAAGATAATCGAGTTGATAGAGAGGGTGAGGCAAGGAGAGGAAAGTTTTAGAGAATGATCTCTTGTTATTCTTCTTTTAGCGTTTTTCTCGCACTTGTTATGTAGCATGTATGTGCATGCATTAAGTGGACAGGTCTAGTCATGCCTTTCTTAACCCTCATCTCTCTCAACAGTATCTCGACTGTGGATACATCATCGAAACCCTCCACACGTAGCGTCTCAACAGTTTCTATTGCCTGCTCTATGGTTGGGCTTATTGAGATAAAGATGCCGCTATCTTTGAGAGTATTGTAGGCTGGTTTAACAGCTTTCCAAGGCTCGGGAACATCTAGAATGAATGCATCTACATCTCTTTCTTCAACGCTTTCTTCAACACTACCATGTTTTAACTCGACATAATCAAGTAAACCAAGCTTCTCAAGGTTTCTCCTAGCATTCTCAAGATATTCTTCTTCTACATCGTAACTGTATACTTTCCCGGTTGGAGCAACATAAGAAGCAAGTATTGTTGTTAAGACCCCTGACCCTGTACCTGCTTCTACTACTCTTGAACCAGACCTTACTCCACTTATCAAGATTATGTATCCAAGGTCTTTCGGATATACTATCTGGGTTAGTCTTGGGTAATAGAGAACATGGTCTAGTATAGTTGGTTTAAGAACAGTCCAGGTAGAGCCTGTATTAGACTTAATCCTACATCCATACCTCTTCCCAACGAGCTCGCTTAAATCTACGTATCCTTCACTTGTATGGTATCTCCTACCTCTAGATATTCTCACCATATACTTCTTCTTTTTCTCCGTTATGAATAACACGGTAGAACCTTCATTGATAATCTCCATACTGTAAATCTATCTACATACCCCCTTTATAATATATTGGTGTTAGAGGCTCTAATGGCTTATTAACCTCTGCTTATGTTGGTTATCATGAAAGCTTCATGAATCGTAGAATGTTGTTAGCTTATATTCTAGCCCCTGCTTTTGCCTCTATCGGATTAGCCTTGATAGGTTATGGTGATAGAGGTAGAAGAGTATCTAGACCTCTAGGTAAGATTCACTTACCTCCACCAAGATATGATAGTAACGTATCTATAGAGCATGCTTTAAGAGTTAGGAGGTCGATAAGAGAGTATGAAGATAAACCTCTTACATTAGAGCAGGTAGGTCAGCTAGCATGGGCTGCACAGGGGATAACTGATAAGAGATATGGTTTTAGAACAGCTCCATCTGCTGGAGCTACATACCCCCTCGAAATATACGTAGTCATTAAGAAAGATGGTGTAGAAGGATTGCCTGAAGGGATATATCATTATCTTCCCAGAGAGCATATGTTAGAGCTTATAAAGAGTGGAGACTATAGTAGAGAGCTTATGTATGCATGTCTAGACCAAGAGTGGGTTGGGGATGCAGCGATAAACATTGTTATTACAGCTATCTATGAGAGGACTACTTGGAGGTATGGAGAGAGAGGCAGGATAAGATACGTCCCCATGGAGGTTGGACATGTCGGTCAGAACATATATCTCCAATGTGTAAGCCTCGGGCTTGGATGCGTAGTAATAGGAGCATTCTACGATGAAGAAGTAAAGAAGATAATAGGAGTAGATGAAGAACCACTCTATGTGATTCCTGTAGGCGTTAAGAAAGGTGGATGGCTATAAAACTAGAATCAATAATAGATGTAGTAGCTAGGATTATAGGTATGTCTATACTTATTACTCTCCTTGTATATGTTTATCCAAGGTTTTATTCATCTCTCTTAGAGGCGCCGAATTATTCATTGCTAGATGAATTTAAGGGTGGGGAAACTATAGGATTTAGGTATGCCTATGTAGGTGCATGGATGCTTATCATCTCTCAAGTATACGTTTTCTTAAAGTACTTCATTAGACATTTTAGGATACGGATCAAGCTTGCAAAATGGCTAGATATACACTGCACTCTCAATACTACAGGTTTTACGTTAATAATTATCCACTCAGGCTTTCCATACTCTTTCAGATACTGGGAACCATTTACAAGGATCAATGTATTCAAAGGATTAGAGGGCTTGATAGGCATTAGAGGTCTACTAACCTGGATTCTCTTATTAGCGTTTACTTCAGGTTTTCTAAGCAGGTACGGCAGTAACCTTAAACTAAAAAGGATATCAAACAGGGTACATTTTTACAGTATCCTTGCAGCATACGCTTTAGCCTGCATCCATATTCTACTATCAATAATGTTTCCAGAAACAAAGTAAAAATTATATTAAGCCATGACCCTATTAGAAACGGCTGTGATGAATCAGAGTTACACGGAAAAATGAAGTAAAGGCATTTAACTGAGCCGTCTAAATTATATCAAATTAGTCTCCCGCTAAACTTTGCTAGGCATATAGTATAGCTCAATGAGATATAGTATTCTCTACATGGCGGTGACTGTGTACATTTGTAGTATTTTGAATAATTTAGAAAAAATGAATAGGCAGTGTAGTGTTATGGTTATGGGTTTATCATGCTCCTAGTATGAAGAAGGAGATAACAATGCCGTAGATTGCAAGAGCTTCTGCGAAAGCTGAGATAATGATCGCAACAGTTCTTATCTCGGGTCTCTCAGCAGAAGCTGCGAGTCCAGCTGAACCTGCACGTGCGATACCCCATGCAGCGCTAACGACTGCAGCAATGAAAGCGATGGCGGCTGCGAACACCTTGGCGACTAGGTCTGAGATTAATCCTTCTTGTGCGAGTCTAGGTGTCTCAGCATGTATCGGCGAAATAATTAATGAAATCAAGATTATCGAGTAAACTAATACTAATAACAATTTTTTTCTCATCCTACATCAACCTAACTGAGATCCATGAGGCAACCTCGTATTTATCTATTGTTACTACATTGATAAGATAAGGATTTAATCGTCCATATTCTTACTGCATATCTACATCGATCTTAGAAAAACACTAAATAAATAATAACCTGAACAATCTTCAAGCAAGCTATCCAGATACCTCAGACACTCCTAAGCATAATTATCTTTCAACAATATCAAAAATATGTGTAATCTATTTGCATGAACTCATTGTAATATATGAATCTGATTAAGAGGCCCGTTAAGGAATTCGTTAATAAGCGCTACAGAATTCTGTAACGTTTCATTACTAAATGATTGGGAAAGGCGCGGCGGGCGGGATTTGAACCCGCGCGGCCCAATGGGCCAGTGGCTTAGCAGGCCACCCCCCTACCGGGCTAGGGAACCGCCGCATCGGTCTTCCCTACTTCTTATCTTTCTATATAGTATCTACATTAGATGTATCTGTTTTAAGATCAACATAAACTTTTAGGATGTATCTCGTATTTGTGATTTGGATCTGCTTGTGAACGTGTTGTTTACGTTTATTGTATGGCGTATGGACGTTTTATTTTAAAGCGGTTTAAAAGCATTGAGTTTACTGTTACTGTTATGGAGCTTGAGGCCATCGCCATCGCAGCATATATTGGATTTAATAATATTCCTAGAGGGTATAATGCTCCTGCTGCAACTGGTATCAAGGCTACATTGTAGATGAATGCCCAGAATAAGTTCTCTTTTATTTTTCTAACTGTTCTCCTGCTAAGCTGTATTGCTACTACTACATCTCTCGGGTCGTTTCTTACTAGGATTATACCGCCTGCTTCTTTAGCTATGTCTGTTCCGCTTCCAATTGCTATCCCTACGTCTGCCTGAGTTAATGCTGGCGCATCATTTACTCCATCACCTACCATGGCCACAGTCTTACCTTCTTCTCTAAGCTTCTTCACAATGTATGCTTTATCGTTTGGTAGAACTTCTGCGAACACTAGGTTGACTCCAAGCTTTCTAGCTATAGCGTATGCTGTCCTCTTATTATCCCCCGTAAGTATGGCTACATTAATATTCATATTCTTTAAGCTATTAACAGCTTCTACTGCACCTTCTTTAATAGTATCTGAAACAGCCAACACCCCGACTACCTGATTATCTAAAGCTAACAGCATAACTGTTTTCCCATCTTCTTCAAGTATCTTAATCTTCTCTTCTATTGAATCATGAATATTTATGTTATGTTCGATTAAGAGCTTCCTATTGCCGAGTAAGACTTTATGCTTATCAATTATTGCTGATACTCCTCTTCCAGGCATTGACTTGAAATCTTCTACGTCTAAATCTACTTCGACACCACGTTGTATAGCTCCCTCGATTATAGCTTCTCCAAGTGGATGCTCTGAGCCTTTCTCAACTGATGCAGCATATTTTAAAACAAGGTTTTCTTTAAAACCATTAAATGCTATAACGTCTGTTAGAGTCGGCTCTCCATTAGTTAATGTGCCGGTCTTATCGAAAACTACTATATTGATTTTCTGAGCTTTTTCAAGTTGCTCCCCGCTTTTTATCAAGATACCGTATTGAGCTCCCTTACTTGCACCTATCATTATAGCGGCAGGTGTAGCTATTCCTAAAGCGCATGGGCATGCTATTATTAAGACCGAGATAAACATGATGAATGATATTCCAAATGGCAAGCCTATGCCTATGTACCAGAAGATGAATGAACCTGTGGCCACGGCTATGACGGCTGGAACAAAGTATGCTGAAATCTTATCAGCTAAACGTTGTATAGGAGTCTTAGATAATATAGCTTCTTCAACCATCTTCACTATTTGGGATAACATTGTGTCTAGCCCAACTTTTACAGCTTTGATCTTCAGTAACCCCGTCTTGTTGATAGTTCCACCTATAACTTCATCATTAATCTTCTTTTCAACAGGGATGCTCTCACCTGTAATCATAGATTCATCAATCGAAGAGTATCCTTCCACGACTACTCCATCAACTGGTATTCTCTCCCCAGGCCGGACGATTAATAAGTCTCCAGCATTAACTTCTTCAACAGGTATCTGTATCTCGTCTCCATCTTTAATCACTGTGGCCATCCTAGGCTGGAGATCGAGAAGTTTTCTAACTGCTTCTGATGCTCTACCTTTCACAATGTGCTCCATGGTTTTACCTAGAAGTATGAACCCGATTATAAGACCTGACTCAGTAAAGTAGACTTGTGGACCTGAAGCTGTAAGAGATGTTGGAAGAATGTGAGGTAGTAAACCTATTTCTTGGAATGTGTATAGTGTACTATAAAGCCATGCTGCTGAAGTGCCTATAGCGATTAGGCTATCCATATTTGCTTGTCTAGCTTTTATGGCATCCCATGTTCCCTTGTAGAATCTCCATCCAGCAATGAATTGAATAGGTGTAGCAAGCAGAAATAATACTAGATTGTTTGGTAGGATCTGGTCTATAGGATAGATATATTCAAGAAACGCTGTTAATCCACCTAGTGTAAGAGCGAAAGCCGTCATTATCTTTAAGTTTCTTAATTCTATCTCAGGTGCGAGGAATGTTTTTAGACAAACCTCACTACAAAAATAGTATGTAACTCCTCTTCTACTAACCTTGAATGGAGTCTTATTCTCATCAACATACATTCCACATACAATATCTTTAGCCACCTACATCACTCCTAAAACTCGATAATCTTAAATCCAATCTTCTTTACAGTCTTCTTAACATCATCCATCGTTACTTTTTCAGGATCATATTCTACATAAATTTTATCAGTAATATAATTGAAACTTACATCTATAACACCATCAAGCTTGTATAGTGTCCTTGATATAGCTCTAGTGCAACTAGTACAATCCATATTTAATATGCGGAAGACTCCTCTCGCCTTACCCTCTACCATGCTATCTCTTCACTCTCACTCTCAAATTATAAAGTCTTAGTAGAACTATTTAGGTAGTAGGTATACATCGGGTTCATTTGTAGTGACATGGGTTATCTTTGAAGTAGTTCTTAAAACATTAGTTCAAGAGATTACTTCATGGCTAAAAGTTAACCGAAGATTTAGCAAATATTGGTGTGGAGGAGGAGGGAGAGGCTTAACTTTTCTAGACTTAATGTAGAGTGTTAATAAAGCAGCTATAGCGATTGTTAGTATAATCAGGATTGAGGTTAATATTGAGTTTGTTGCAGAAATTGTAGATATCTCTCCTCTAAGTTTTTCAATCTCAAGTTTAAGTTGTTCTCTCTCTTCCTCTAGTTCGGCATATTTGTTTTTAAGACTTTTGAGTTGATTATTCACTTCATCGTACTTGTTTTGTAGCTCTATGTAATCCCTATTGAGGTTTTCATAGTTCTTCTGTACATTCTCAAAGCTCTTCCTGATTTTTTCAAGTTCTTCTAACAGTTTAACATTTCTTGTCCTTAGCTCTTCCAATTGTTCAAGGGCTTCAGATAATCTTATTCTAGACGATTTTTCTTTGATAAGTGTATCGAGAATATTTTCTGTCATCCTACTTAGCATAACTGCTTGCTGATATGCTGAAAAGGCATAGTCGAATGCTGAAACTTTCTGTGCACCCAACCCGTAGAAAGATGCCCAGTCAAGATAATTGTAATTCTTGAATTCTTCGATAGCATTTTCTAAATCACTTGCGGCTTCATTAAGCATCTCCATAAGTGTATCGGGTATATCTTCTCTGATGAGTCCAGCATCATCAAGGCTTTCTAAAGCTTGATAAATTATATTCCCGGCTCTTCTCATCAAGTCCATTGTTAAACCCATATCTATGCTATCTTTATCTATCTTAGCAAAATATTTTCCCTCATACATCGTTCTAAGCGCACATGCAGAACAATATGTCATAGGAGTGGCAGACCAATCATAGAGCCAGCTAGATAAATCATAATCCCAAGGAATAGGGTCTGAGTCATGTGGATGGCGAAGACCTAATACATGACCCATTTCATGGTATAATGTTAGCGATGGTCCTTCATATTCTAGGGTGAACCGGCTGATTGCAGAAAGCGCTCCTTTTTCAAATGCTCTACCAACTACGTGTTTTCTACAAACATATGCTTCTTCATCGAAGACGAAGAGCACAGTAACTAGAGTTTTAACATCTTTAAACCTCTTTATTACTGGTAAGTTGAAGACTAACTCTGGAACTTGTTTGCAGTCAACCACTACGTAGTCGTCTACATAAGTTAATGTTGCAAATAATGTCTTCTTTAATTCTGGAAACTCATCAACATCTATTATTCTATACTCTGTTATCTTGTATGCATAAGGTATGAGAGATGATAATGCATTCATAAAATAGTTGGGTGAGAAGTCTTTTAGTATTTCTCCAGCCTCATCTTCTTCTGTTGCATCGATTATTAAGAGGTAACTATATATGTTAATATCGTATGATGGTCTATAGACGTATCCTCTGAAGAATACGTAGATTATTGTCTCTGCAATGTATGTACCTAAAAGATCGTAGAAGATTTCTACATCATCTAGAATCCAGTCCTTCCATAAGGTTGGATAATAATCTGCTGTAGCAGATTTACATTTAGGGTCTCCATCACATCTATCTCTTCCAAGAGGGATCGATGTCAAATCTATAAAGTAGAGTCTATAGTTTCCTCCATAAGCATTCATTCCTCCCGTGAATATATATTCGCCTGATTCGGGAGAATAAGTATCTATGAAGTATTCAACTACTGCGGGTAGCTCAAGGCTACTTAGAAGGAAGTATATTGTATAGCTTCTATCAGAGTCTATCCCTAGATGCTCTATTCCATTCTCGTATAGCCAATTCTCCATCATGTACGCATCAATCCAATACACTTTGATACCGCTTAACCCAATTTCTTCTAAAAAATATTCTTGAACTCTCTCTTCAAGTCTTGAAATATATAACGATGCGGCATCCGGCTCATAGAATTTTCTATCATTCTCTTGGATAAACTGAACATATTCATTAACCATCTGTCTAGGTGCTTTGAACACCTCTACATCTATTCTTGTAATATTTACCCCTAGATAGTTATCTTCATATAAGATATATGGAGCATACCAGGGAAGAATCTGGCTGACTTTTTCTTCAAGTTTCTTTTCACTTGGTATAAAATCTCCTCCAAGGAAAACTACATTTAGTTTAAGCGGCATCTCTACTAATATATCTTTTTCAGCCCATTCTGTCAAAAATGTATCATCGGTTGAATACAGAGAGACTGGAGTTTGAGAGATAATTAAAGAAGCTAGGACTATGAGAGCCATTACACGCATATCTACTCCTGCGGGGTTTAGGGTATCTTTGTAATATTTATCTCTTAATGGTTTACGTATATGTAATAAATGGATAGAATAAAAGGTAAGCTTCGAAACCTAATATTATAATGGATTTCGATTTAAGATATCATGATTAAAGTACTAACTTACACCTAGGTATAATAGCCCTAGAAGGATTACTCCTACTATTATCATGATGATGCCGAGGGTTAGCTTAGCTTTTTCCTTATTTTGTTGATGCCATCTCCTTACTTGAAATATTACTGATTTGTTTGAAGCAATTAGTAGTATTGTGATCATGGGGGTTATGAAAAATAAGTTGTAGAGTATCAAGTATAGTAGCTTAAAAGTAGAATCAGATATTAAAGCTATGAATGTTGGATATATGCCGCCTGTACAAGCACATGGTAGGTTATGTGCTCCAACCATTACACCCGCTACTGCTGAAGAAGCAAATCCCGCCTTCTTCATTATTTTTACTGTTTTTTCACCTAGAAAAGAAGACAACCCTGTAGATAGAATCTTTAATCCAAAGTATGCTAGTATGTTGGCTACACCAATGGTAAGCATCATGCTAACACCGACTCTAGTAATAATATGAGGTATCGTCGGCAGAGATACAGATACTGCTAACAGACCTAAACCTACTGCTAGATATGAAGAAAACACTCCGATGACATAGGATAAACCTAGAATCATCACTGTCCCTCTATCTAATTGTGTAGAATACATTAAAGAGATGAAGAGAGCAGTTAGACTAATATTACAAATACTCAAACCATCGATGAACCCCATTAGAGTGAACAATTCAAACATATGATCCACCTACTGGGCACTCACCGTCTAACCTAGTCTTACTACTGTTGCTTTACCATTTTGTTCTGAAATTATCTGAACTCTATCACCAGGGGTAAGGCATGGTTGAATAGACATATCATGAGTGTACTTGAATTCGACTATATCGCCAATATCTGTTTTTATCACTCCTATACAAGTAGTGAGACCATCACTTCCAGTTCTACAATCTCTATCAGCTATAACGGCTCCTAACCCGCTATAGTATACTTTATTTATTATACTTCCATAGAATCTATCTGTTTTGATACTGTAAGTTGCTGAGCTAACATGTTGACTAACAGCTGGCGACGGTACGTTAAGTGTGAGTAAGAAAATGATAGTAAATAAAAATAGTAGTAGTCCTACGGCAATCGTCGTCTTATGAATATTTTTCCTCTTCCTAGTTTTTATTTTGATAGTTTTCCTAACCATGATTATAATCCTCTCTTATGTGGTTAATGTTATGATGCTTATATATTTGCGGTGTGTTCTTTTTGTAATTGTTTGTAATCATAATATTTATAACGTCGTTATAGGTTATATCTCCAAAATGCTAGGACAATACGTAATAGCCTTCAGAGAAGCCCTTGAAGCATCCCTCATAGTTGTAATAATTTTGTCTTATTTATCTAGAACTTACAGGGCGATGTTATCAAGATATGTATGGATCGGAGTATACTCAGCAATTGTAACAAGCATATTAATTGGTATCTTAATCTTCTCTAGCTATGGTATGCTGGATAAAGACTCCCAACTCTTATTTGAGGCTATTGCAGCTTTTACCGCCGTTGTAGTGCTATCATATGTTGTACGCTGGATGGCCTTGAAGAGAAGATATATAAGAGAAGAAGTAGAAAGAAAGATCGAAGAAGTTTCTTCAAGTAGGTCAATTATTGGATTAATCTCTTTCTCTTATATAATTGTCTTTAGGGAAGGTCTTGAAACAGTATTATTCTTAACACCTTTCGTCATAACCGACATCTCTACAACCCTGGTTGGAGCAATCCTTGCGCTAGCTTCTTCTCTTCTATTCTCCTACACAATCTTTATAATTGGAATAAAGATGAATCTAAAAACATTCTTCTATTATACAAGTATGCTCTTAATCTTTATAGCAGGCGGGTTAGCAGGCTATGGAGTACATGAATTTATAGAATATCTAGAGGTAAAGAATATCTCTCTTGGATGGTTAGCTGAACCAGCATACATGATAGACATACCTATGGAAAACTTATTACATCATAAAAATATTATAGGCTCTATTCTAGCGGTTATGTTCGGGTATACTGTAAAAGCTGAATGGCTCAGATTAATAATCCACATACTATACCTAGCTACAATGCTTCCGATAATCTTCCTCACCTACAGAAGGAAGCTTCCCTGAATAGTATGGATTCACTTGATATATGCCTCCTCTTTACTTATAAGGTAATAAGAATAAACTTTTTTAAGGAAAATCTAAGAGATGTGATGGTGGATTGACTGAGGAGCCAGATAGTTCTCAGCCTAGGTTAACTAAGATAGTTTTAGATGTCTTGAAGACTCATGTTCCATCTTTAGTTGAGTTTAGTAGTGAGTTATCCCGAGTAGAGGGAGTATCAAGAGTAGAAGCTGAGCTAATCGAAGTGGATGCTGAAACAGATAGTATAAGGCTTGTAATAGAAGGAGATAGTATAAGCTATGAGGAGCTTGAGAAGACTATAAAGAAGCTTGGAGCAGCCGTCCACAGCATTGATGGCGTAGTAGTCCAGAAAACTGGGAAGAGATAAGAAGAATGTTGAAGAAGACTTTATCTAGGCTAGGAAATACATTTACAAAGATATTTAGATACTCTAAGTCTGCTGAATATTCTAGAAGATACTTTGTGATGAATGCTTTTGAAGGTGCATTAACTATATGGGGGGTAATACTTGGAATACACTTACTTGGAAGTAGACAAGTCTTTCATGTAGTAAGTGGAGGAGTAGGAGCAATAATTGCAATGGCTATATCCGGTGTAAGCTCGGCATATATTGCAGAATCAGCTGAACAGCAGAGGAGGATAAAAGAGATTGAAGAAGCATTATTGATGAGAATTGAAGGGACAGAGATTATGAAAGCTCATAAGAGAGCTGTAATAATGTCTGCATTAATAAACTCTCTCGCATCAAGCCTCGCAGGACTACTTGTATTATCACCATACCTAGCTGCAGCTTCAAACTTCATAGAGAGTGGTTATGCTTTTACATGCTCGATGGTTATACTATTCACAACACTTTTTATAATAGGAGTATTTCTCGGAAAGGTCTCAGGTTGTAGCCTAATTTTTTCTGGTTTAAAGACTGTTGGTATTGCAGGGGCCGTAATCGTAGTATTATATCTTCTAGACCTAATTAGTTAGCTCTCTTAATTCTTCAGGTTTATAGACTCCTTTCTCTGTAACGATATAGGATACTAGCTCGGGTGGAGTGATATCAAAGGCTGGATTGATAGCTTCAACTCCCTTTGGAGCTATCCTAACATTATCTATATATAAGACTTCTCCGATGTTTCTTTCCTCTATTACTACTTCATCAACACTATTCTTGAAGTCAATACTTGAGAATGGTGCAGCTACAATGAACGGGATACTATAATATTTTGCAGAAATAGCATGTGTTAAAGTTCCTATCTTATTTATTACGTGACCAGTCTTTGCAAGTATCCTGTCTGCTCCAACTATAACCTTTGTTACCTCTCCTCTTTGCATTAAGAATGAAGCCATGTTATCTGTAATAAGCTTAACAGGTATACCTTCTCTGATAAGCTCCCACGTTGTTAGTCTCGCTCCTTGAAGTCTAGGTCTAGTCTCTGAAGCATATACTAGAATACTCTTTCCTTGATTATACGCTGTCCGAATTACTCCTAAAGCTGTACCATATCCAACTGTTGCTAGAGCACCTGCATTACAATGGGTAAGTATCCTATCTCCATCATTAATCAATTTTGAGCCATTCTCTCCAATCTTCTTATTTACTTCAATGTCTTCTTCCGCTATCTTTAAAGCTTCATTTACAACCTTCTCTCTTAGATCACCGCTAGAGTGAGCTCCTCCAGCTACACTCAGTATTCTATCTATTGCCCAGAAGAGGTTTACAGCTGTAGGTCTTGTAGACCGTATGGTTTCAGCAGCTTCTCTCAACCTCTTCATCAATACTTCTCTACTATCAGTTCTAGCATTCACTACTGCTAGAGCTAAACTCATTGCTGCTGCAACACCAATGGCTGGAGCACCTCTAATCGCCATCTCCTTGATCGCTTTAGCCATCTCTCTATGGTTTCTAATCTTTAGATACCTTAGTTTATGTGGTAGGAGACGTTGGTCAATAATAACTACGTAGTTCTTCTCCCACCAGATTGTTCTAATCTCCCTCACCATAATCACTCCATCCTATAGATAGAGTCTGGGAAATAACCTTATACCGTCAAAATATGAGAGTGAGGATAGATAAAATGCTTATCTGGGCATTGTGTAAACAAAAAGGAAAAACCTAAGTAAAAAGTCGGCATGATCCCATTTTTAGCAGAAATTTACTTTAATAAGTTTCCCCACCACAGCAGGAGAAGATATATTATCTTGGAGGGTAATTTACGGTGGGTGTCATTGGTTAATGGGGATGATGTAGCTTTAGCAACTGCGGAAGAGATTCTAGGTTACGCTGAGGAGGAATTTAGGAAAGCTATTAAGACTGGAGACATACTACTATATAGAAACGCTGTAGATAAGGCT
>Ga0209183_1000152_pt1 | contig 32558 bp, 30 predicted proteins | sample LHCtaG_2_FD_184120 | JGI IMG/M metagenome (GOLD analysis project Ga0209183, IMG submission 184120) | Hot spring microbial communities from Little Hot Creek, USA to study Microbial Dark Matter (Phase II) - LHC4sed_replicate (SPAdes)... | ecosystem: Environmental > Aquatic > Thermal springs > Hot... | reverse complement strand
GAGCCCAAGGCTTGAATCGAGAGCCGAATAGATTTATTTATGAGTGGCTAGGGCTACCAAACCAGCTCCTCCCTCAATTATTAAAATTTAAATCTAACTGAGTTTGGTAAGTATTGTTTAGAGGGGTAGCTTATTGTTTCAGAGATTGTGCTCCATTGGCTTGAGAAGAATCTTATCAAGACGTTGAGAAGAGTAGGTAAACCTTTAAGTTTTGAAGAAGCTGCAAGTCTTCTCAACAGAGATGTTGGAACAGTAGCCAAAACTGTTCAATGGCTTAGAGAGAAAGAGCTCGTTGAAGTGGAAGCTAAAACAATCCATTTTGTTTCACTAGGTCCAGAAGGAGAGATCTATTCTCTTCAAGGACTTCCTGAGAGGAAGCTGGTAGATCGCCTCTCAGACCTAGGTGGTTTAGCCAGTATAGATGAATTAAGGAGAAATCTCGGTGGAAATCTCTTCCAGATAGGTTTACTCTGGGCAAAGAAGAATGGCTGGGTAGAAATAGAAACTAGAGATTCTGAAAAATTAGTTAAGCTCACCTATTATCCAAGAGAAACAAGTGAAGAGAAGATTCTTAAACATCTAAGAGAGAAGAAATCTATTGAGTTTGGAAGCCTTGATGAAGATTTGAAGAATGCTTGTCTAAATTTAAAGAATAGACAATCTGTCATCAAGATAGATGAAGTCAAAAAATATTATGTAAGACTCACTGAGAAAGCTTTACAGATTCCACAAGAAGAACTGGAAATAGAAGAAGTTACTAGATTGACTCAAGAAATGCTTATATCGGGTTCCTGGAGACAGTATAGATTTAGTAAGTTTAACGTTAACGCTCCATCTAAACCAGTCTACACTGGTAAAAGACATCCTCTCCAAAGATTAATAAAAATTGTTAAAGAAATATTTGTTGAAATGGGTTTTGAGGAAATACGAGGGCCGGTTGTCGAGCTTGCTTTTTGGAATTTTGATGCTTTATTCCAGCCTCAGGATCATCCAGCAAGAGATATGCATGATACTTTCTACGTAGACCAGCCGAGGATTGGTCAGCTACCTGAAAACCTAGTAGAAAAAGTAAAGAATGTACATGAAAAAGGAGGTTCAACAGGCTCACTTGGATGGAGATATTCATGGAAGAGAGAGGAAGCTGAGAAACTAGTCCTTAGAACTCATACAACTGCTACCACTATAAGATATCTAGCTGAGCATCCAAACCCTCCTATAAAAGTATTCTCAGTAGATAGAATATACAGGAATGAGAAGGTGGACTGGAAGCATTTAGCTGAATTCCATCAAATAGAAGGGATAGTAATGGATAAGGGCGTATGTTTTAGAGACTTAATTGGGTTGATTAGAGAATTCTATTCTCGTCTAGGTTTGAAAGACGTAAAATTTAGACCTAGCTATTTCCCATATACTGAGCCTTCAGCTGAAGCTGTAGTATATCTTAGAGATAAGAATACATGGCTTGAGTTAATAGGTATGGGGATCTTTAGACCTGAAGTTACCCAGCCTCTCGGTGTAAAACATCCAGTGCTAGCATGGGGTGGTGGCCTTGAGCGCCTTGCACTAGCACTATATGATCTAGAAGATATAAGAACATTCTACTTTAACGATCTTAGATGGATTAGAAATATCTCGAACATTTATCTTGAGGAGAAAATTGGTATGACATGAAGGTATAATATACTAACGTCTCCGGTTTCCTTGCTCTACTGATGCATAGGGTGGAGGGAGAGTCTTTAAACCATTAATCCATTCTATGAACTTCATTGTTGCTTTACCCCTATGTGAGACCTTATTCTTTTCATGTACCTCCATTTCTGCGAATGTTCTTCCATCTCCTTCTTCTGGTATAAAGATGGGATCAAATCCAAAACCACTAGTACCTCTAAGTTCATAAGATATCCCGCCCCCAGCTTCTCCGGAGAATAATTTAATCCCAGTATATGGTGAGTAGAATGCAATTACCGACTGAAAGACTGCCGACCTATCTGTTATATTGCTCATCAACTTCAAGATGCCTGTTACTCCTATCGTTTTGTATACATAGGAAGAGTATGGCCCTGGGAAACCATTAAGAGCTCTAATGAAGAGACCAGCATCTTCAACTAATACAGGTTCTCTCAGAATATTGTATGCATAGATTGCACTCTCCCTAGCTATCTCCTTAAGATCCATGGATTGTATTTCCTTAGTCTTTAAAATCTCTACTCTATATTTTAGATTATATTGTTTAAAGATGGCTTCAAATTCTCTTATCTTAGCTTTGTTTGTCGTAACAAGCGTAAACCTCATTTCTTTCTCTCCTCTACATACCTACCTCTCATCCTTATCTCCTTTATCTTAGAGACTAGATCCCTAGTAAATTTTTTTCCCATTATTTCTGCATATCCTTGAAGAAAGCTATCCATAAATACCTCTCTTACGCTGAAGTGACCACTCTCTAAGCTTCTATCTAGTAGGTGAATATCTACTGCGAGATCTTCAAGTTCGTTTGTAAATATACTTAATCCAAAATCTACAAAGTATAGTTTACCCGAATTATCTATCAAGATGTTTGATGTTGTTAGGTCGCCATGCGCAATTCCTAATTTATGCATTTTTCCAACCAACCTACCTAGAGAATATGAAACATTAATTACCTCTTCTTCTCCTTTTACATCAAGCCATCTTCGAAGCTCTACTCCATCAATATACTGCATATAGATAGTTGCCTCTTCTCTATCGATCAATAATATTGCAGGGCATGGAATCCCAGCTCTTTTCAAGCTTAAAATTACCTTAACTTCATGAATCATCCTAGATTCTCTAACCTTTCTATCGAGCTCTGGAATCCTATACGGCTTAGGGATTCTATGCTTTGAAATAACCTCTAATCCCATAAGAGTAGATTTTGAAATAACAGCTTCAGCACCAATCCTAATAACAATGCCCATATTCTTCTCCATCGTTTTACTATAAGCTAGTAAAAAACATGTATGAAGATCAAGCTAATCCCGTATAATCTATGCTGGATAAGATTGAGGGAATTGAGATAAATTTAATGAAAACAATAGTAGCACAACCAGGAGACAAAGTCTCAATATCTAGGGAGTCAGAGCGGGACGGAGATAGTAGGATATGAGTTAATGCGATGGATAAAGTAAACCCTGACGAGTATTACCTGGCTGGTAGGATTCACTATCAAGAGGGAGGATGGAGAAGATGCAAAACACTCCAGCCCCCAAACCATTCCATACCCACTCTAATAATGATAAACGAGCCCGGGGAGGGATTTGAACCCCCGTGTAGCGGGTCTGCAGCCCGCCGCCTAAACCACTCGGCCACCCGGGCGGGGGTCCATTTTTCCTCCGAGTTTTGAATTAGTAGAGGCTATTTAAAAATCTTAATGTTGATTTACTTATTGAGAAGCATATTCGTCTTGATGTATTGTTGAAGATTATTTAAAGAGTATGCTACTTGTTAAATTATCGGTTATGGTGAGGGTAGATTGGGATTTATGAGGAGGAGAAGTGTTATTAATTTATTAAAGTCTAGGAGGAGTATCCGGATCTTTAAGCCCGTCAATTTACCTGATGAAATCGTTAAATTACTTTTAGAAGTTGGTGTGAGAGCTCCACCATTCTATCAGTTATATTCATTTATATGGGTCAAGAGCTTCGAGAAAAGAGAGAAGCTAGCTGAATTATGTAAAGTAGAGTCTGCAAAAAATGCATCAATAATCTTGTTGGCATGTGGAGATCTAAGAAGATTCTCTAGGATGCTAGACATACTAGAGCATAAGCATGTTCTATCTTCAGACAAGCATCCAGTCGAGACTATAATTAGTATATTCGAAACTGCATTAGCTGTAGAGAATATAATTATTGCTGCAGAATCTCTAGGTCTAGGTTCAGTTATACTTGATTGCCCTCTACTCTATGCCCAAAGTATTGCACAATTATTCGAGCTTCCCAGAGGCGTTGTTCCACTCGCGTTAATATGTATTGGTGTAAGAGGAGAAACTCCTCCATTAAGACCGAGGCTTCCATTAAACATCGTTTTACATGAAGATACATATAGAGAGCCGGCTGATGATGAATTAAAAAACTTCATCTCTCTTCTCGATAAGCATATGGAGTATGAAAACTATGTTAAGAAGTATACTGGTAGGGATATTAAATTCATAGATTACATTAAAGCGAAAACAGAGTTAACTAAGCAAATAGAGAAGGATAACGAAGCCCTAGTTAAGTATCTTAGAGAGAACATGTTCAGAATTTAGCGGGCAAACCTATTTAATTGAGAATTATCAAATAGAAGTAGTATGGGACGAGAGGAAATCAACATACTAGATATTTTAGAAGAATATGGTAAGAGAATTACGGCAGAGATAGAGAAGCTTATCCCTAGAAGAGTTGATGAAGAATCTCTATCTAGATTAATAGGTAAACCACTCTTCAAGTATGAACCGGAATCGATAAATAAATCAGTGTTGGAGCCTTTCTGGGATTTAATGAGTAGAGGCGGAAAGAGATGGAGACCCGCATTAATGATTATGGTTTATGAAGCCTTAGGCGGAAAGATGGAAGATATCCTACCACTAACAGTTATACCAGAAGTTATACATAATGGAACACTGGTGGTAGATGATGTAGAAGATGAAAGCGATTATAGAAGGGGGAAACCCTGTATACATAAAACTTACGGTGTAGACATAGCGATAAACATGGGTAACACGATGTATTTCCTTCCCCTACTAATAATCTCCAAGATTAATCTACCGGATGATAAGAAACTTAGAATACTTGAGGAATATGTTAAGACGATGGTAGAATTAAGCATTGGGCAGGCGATGGATATTGCATGGCATAAAGGATTAGTCGATGACGTAACAGAAGAACAATACATGCAGATGACGTTATTCAAAACTGGGGCATTAGCAAGGTTCTCCATCAAAATAGCTTGCATAATAGCTGATGCACCTATGGAAATTGAAGAAAAAATCTCAAGATTCTCTGAATCACTCGCAGTAGCTTTCCAAATCCAAGATGACATATTGAATATAGTTGGTGAAGAGTCAAAATATGGAAAAGAGATTGGAGGAGATATAAAAGAAGGAAAGAGGACGCTTTTAGTAATTAAAGCTCTAGAAAACCTTCCTCCTCATAAAGCTGAACGCTTAAGAGAAATACTAAAACTCAGGACGAGTATTGAAGGTTTGATTAAGGAGGCCGTCAATCTCCTTAAAGAATCCGGGTCAATAGATTATGCTAGAAAAACTAGTATCGAACTCATATCGAAAGCCTGGAATGACTTAGATAAGGTTTTACTGAGTTCTCAAGCTAAGGAGAAACTAAAAGCTTTAGCAAACTTCTTGATTTTCAGAGAATTCTAGTTCTTATGCTGAAGTTAAAAGATATCTTCTATCATACATCTCTAATCTGATTCTCATATTCACAACACAGCATGTTCTCTGGGCTATTTGTAAATTTTAATTCTATCAAAATATATGGTTCTACAGATAACGTAGCCTAAGTATGTTAGTTACTATTATGCGTTCTCAACTAATACTAGCTTTCAAATATTATTTAACACTAACTTTTCATAGGTATAACCTTCTCTCAAGATTTATTAATCTTCTAAATGCTCTGAGCTTTTCTTCTCTATCTATACTAGCTGATTCAAGCATTGATCTTAGAAATCTTATTGATTCATCCATTCTTCTTCTCGATACAGGGTAGGGTACACCATCTTTTCCACCGTGAGCGAACGTGAATTTTATAGGGTCTTTCCAATCTATCCGTGCTCCATAGATTAGTGTAGAGATTAGAGCTAAAGCTCTTAAGGTTGATGGTCCTATTCCCTCTATCTGAACCAATTCTTCGTATTTGCTTGGTCTTATATCGTATGCTTTCCTAACTGCTTTCCAGTTTATCTTTCTAGGCATATCGAGATGTGGGGGAAGCCGTACTTCAAAATCGGTATCTATCCATCTCGTTAATGTTTCTTGCTTATTTAGTGAGAGATTTATTAATCTAACCAGTTTTGAAGGATTCTCCGAGATTAACTCCACTGTGATTTTTCTAGCTTCTCTACTCTTGCTTGAGGTTAAGTTAAGGACTACTTCTTCTACTCTATCCCCAGCTATACCACTATGTGGTTCTTCTATGAAGCTTACTATATTCTCGCTTATCCAATGATATCTTCTAGCATATTTAGCTGCTAGATTCATTCCCTGTTGTATTACAGCCCAGTCTCCATCTTCAGTGAATATTATCGTGTGATGGTATATGTTGTATCCATCTTGGAGAACAGCATTATCTACTTTCGCTGAAAGCTTACTAGCTTTAATCAGCTTAAACTTCAATTCTTCAGGAATGTCTACTTCATATATCATTTGTGGAGTTCTTATGCCCATTACTCCTTTACCTCCGATAACCGCGATTCCATGAGTATTCAGCTTGACTGATTCTCTAAGTGCACCAGTAACCACTGTTGTTAGACCACTAGAATGCCAATCAAAGCCTAATACGCATCCGAATGCCTGGAGCCAATATGGGTCCCCCATTCTCCTTAATACTTCACGTTTTCCAAGCTCTTCTACCATAGCCTTTGTTATTGCATCTGCAAGATTCTTGATTCTATTCATTAGCCATGGAGGTACATGACCGGTATGGAGAGGTAGGTCAGCTGTTCCACTGATACTCAATCTACTTCTAATTACTAGATAGTCACGGTAGTAGTTAATTTTTATCTTTATATGTTTTCTACGTTTAATGCATAGAGCTTATCTTAATTTTGAAGCAATACGATTATTTGTTAAGGGATCGTGGAAGAATCAGAGGTGGTTAACTTTATGCAGGGGGATGTTCTGATAGTTACTACTCTGTCTATTTTAGCGGGTGTCGTAGGAGTCTTCATAGCAGTTTTCTTATACTATATTGTTCAAAGATATCCGAAGGGTTCAAGGGAGATGCTCGAAGTCTGGAATGCTATTAGAGAAGGAGCCAAAGCGTATATGTCTAAGCAAATTAAGACTATAATGTCTTTTACACTCGGCTTATCTATTACTGTTCTAGTAGTGATATACGCTGTCTATACGTTCGCTATGAGGATACCTTCTGATATAGCTTTAAAGGAGGCAATACTTACAGCAGTATCAGTCCTCGTGGGTGGAGCTTCATCTATAGCTGCAGCCTTCTTCAGCATGGATGCATCAACAAGAACGAACGTTAGAGTGACAGAAGCAGGTAAGAAAAGTGGGTTAGAAGCGTTAAAGGTATCCGTTCTCGGTGGGGGAGTCTTAGGGTTCTCTGTCTATAGTCTCAGTCTACTTGGGCTCTCAATATTATTCCTATTATACAGCTTGATGACAGGTGCTCTCGCAGAAGAAGTTGAGTTTAGAATGGCGTTAGATGCATTGGCAGGATTTGCATTTGGTGCAAGTCTCTCAGCATTATTTGCCCAACTGGGTGGAGGTATCTACACCAAGGCTGCTGACATAGGTGCAGACCTCGTTGGAAAGATAGAGGCGGGGATTCCTGAAGATGATCCTAGAAACCCAGCTGTTATAGCTGACCAAGTAGGAGATAATGTAGGAGACTGCGCAGGTAGGGGGGCGGACATATTTGAATCTGTTACTGCCGAAACACTAGGTGGAATGATTATTGGTTGGGTACTTTATGTATTAACTGGTCAACCATTATTCATGGTTCTTCCACTCGCTATAGGTGCAGTTGGAGTAATCTCTACGGTAGCAGGATTAGCTGGAATACTCTCACGCCGTAGGTTTAGAGAAGCATTTGAGCCGTTCGCATTCGGTATAGTCGTTTCAGCAATAATCTCGATACTGACGTATGCTCTCGTAGTCTATTTGTTGTTCCCTCTTCAATCGCTTTACATGCTTGCAGCTGGAACAGCTGGAATAATTGGAGCCACACTGGTAGTACTCTCAACTAATAGATATACTGGGATGAAGTCCAAGCTGGTTCAGGAAGTTGCTCAAGCAGCTCAGAGTGGCCCGGCCATAAATATCTTATCAGGGCTTTCAGTAGGGTTGAGAGCTGTAGCAGAACCAATTATAATTATAGCTGTAGCTCTAGGGGTGGCTTTCTACGCTGGAAAGAATATGCCTTTACCTGGGGTAACTGATGACTGGTTAACAGATTTTATTAAGGGTGTTTTCGGTACAGCCTTGGCTACTAGAGGCATGTTATCTCTTTCTGGAACTATCATGACGCTTGATGGTGCAGGACCGATTGCAGATAATGCTGGAGGAATAGCTGAAATGGCTAGACTGGAAGAAAAAGTTAGAGCCAACCTAGATCCCTTAGATGCTGTGGGAAACACTACTAAAGCTTTGACTAAAGGCTACGCAATGGCTTCTGCAACCATTGCTACTCTCCTACTATTCCAAGCATTCATCCAAGATTATGTTGCTCGGCAGGTTGGAATACTTGAATTAAACACTTCTAATCTACTAGAAGCTATGCGTAAATTCATAGACTACATAATCCTACTAAAGCCAGACATAATAATATCAATTCTCATAGGTGCATTACTTCCATACTTATTCTCAGGAATTGCATTGAAAGCAGTATCAAGAGCAGCTTTCCATATGGTTGAAGAAGTTAGAAGACAATTTAGAGAGATACCTGGTCTCCTTGATGGAAACGCAAAGCCTGATTATTATCGTGCTGTCTCAATAAGTACTGAATATGCATTAAAGAGTATGACCGGCCCCGCCCTCCTAATAATTATAACACCCTTGATAATTGGTGTCCTTTTCGGTGGACCTGGTATAGGTGCTCTAGTAATAGGTGCAACAGCCTCAACCATACCTATAGCTATAATGATGATGTGGGGTGGAGCTACATGGGATAATGCAAAGAAATTCATTGAAGCCGGAAATCTAGGAGGTAAACGTTCACCTGCACATCAAGCCGCAGTTGTAGGTGATACTGTAGGTGATCCGTTGAAGGATACAGTTGGACCTTCACTACACATACTGATTAAGCTGCTAAACACAATCTCGCTTGTATTCATTCCACTATACTTCCTATGGATACTACACGCTGTTATATGACCTACCTAGACATATCGAGGTATATTTTCTGCGTATATCCTAGAAATACTCTTATACTACTTGAATTATCTTAGTATCAATGAGTTTTCTCGAAGAGATTCGAGAAGAACCCTCTCACATTTTCTCCAAGATAGAATTTGAGGTTCTAGAATACTTAGAAAGATGCTCCTGGGGGGCTACGATCTATGAGATAGCAAGAAATGTGAAGTGTTCATTTAAGTCTCTCTACGCTATTCTAAGACTTCTCGAAAAGAATGGTTGGATATTAGTTACAAAGGATAGAGAGGGCAATATTGGTAGACCTAAAAATAAATATATCCTCAGAAAGAGCCTAAGGTCTATAATTAGAGAGCTAGAAGATTGTGGATGCGAATTTAAAAATGGTAAAACAAAGTTCTTAAATCTTGCCAAGATCGCATATCCATACTCTCTTACTATATTTAAGAGATCTTTGGCTAACTTGAAGTATGGCGAGTGTCTTGTAACATTGATTGAAAACGAGACTACCTATCCAGCATTTATCGAGGCAGCGTACAGGAAGGACGTAAAGCTACTAGATATTTCTATCAATAACAATAATGTGAGGATGATCTTTAAGAAGACTTAAAAATCTATAATCATCAAACCTATCTTTTCATATCTTGATCCTGTCAACTTTTACTTAAGTTTTTCTTTTTATAAGTTTTAAGTCTTAGATAATGAGTGGGGAGAAGATATTCTTCCAGCATACTATATTGTATGGTATTACCTAGTCGACAGGATCCATATCTTAATCTATGAACATAAGGCGACCTCTAGGTTGAGGAAAAATTAATATCAGCCATATTACAACACATGATGTTGGAAAATCATGGAGAAAACAAATAGGAACAGTTTGCTAAAGAATCTTTCAAGTGAGATTACAAAACTCGTAGAAAGTATATCAGAGAGTGTTGCAAGTGTAGTTACTACTTCATTAACCATGGATGCTTTCCTTAGAATCGTCCCCGTGAGAGGCGTTGGATCAGCATTTGTTATATCTGAAGATGGATACCTAGTAACTAATAGCCATGTAGTTGCAAAAGCTGAGTCTATAACACTTTTGATAGGGGATCAGACTCTTCAGGCCAGGATATTATCACTTGATCCATCAAGAGATATAGCAGTACTTAAGGCTGAATTCAGAAAACTTAAACCCATTAAGCTTGGAGACTCCGACAAGGTGAGTATAGGGGAGTTTGTGTTAGCTATAGGTAGCCCCTTAGGTTTGCCTGGTCCAAACGTTAGTATGGGCGTTGTAAGCGCTAAGGGTAGGGCGATTGAAGGTGAAGGATTTATACTTGAAGACTTGATACAGACAGACGCGGCAATAAATCCTGGAAATAGTGGTGGCCCCCTCGTTAACATGGATGGAGAGGTTATAGGTATTACAACAGCTATTATACCATTTGCACAAGGGATAGGTTTTGCTATACCAATAAATACTGTGAAACGTTTTATTGAAATGATCTCCAGGTATGGTCGACCTATTAGAGCATATATAGGAGTTATTACAACACCGTTAAATGAGCAGATAGCTGGATACTATGGACTACCTGTACGTGAAGGATTGATAGTTTTGAGAGTATTGAGGGGGAGCCCGGCAGATGAATATGGAATAAGAGAGGGAGATATCATTACGCATGCGGGATCCTATAAACTAAAGAGTGTAAGTGAGTTAAGAAAGATAATAGAAGAATCAATAGAATTTGGTAAAGTTCGGTTAAAAATACTTAGGGGTTGGAGGGAGACAGAAATAGAAGTACCTATAGCGATCGAGAGAGTTGGATACTAACCTCTCTTATTTTCCTACTAGCTTATGGAGGAGTTATCTTGATAGCTTTAACTGGGCATGCAGCTTCACAAGCCATACAGAAGATGCAATCCTGCTCTCTAACGGGATCAGACTTATCTGTACGATATTTTTCGTAAAGCTCACCGCTTAGAGGCCATAGATCATTCCCCGTACCCTTCTTACCTCGATTCAGAGCCCACTCGAAAACATCCACGGGACATACATCCATGCATGCACCATCTGCTATACAACAATCCCAGTCTACTGCAACTTGAGTACCATGTATGCCTAGTTTAGTTGGGTATGGTTTACCTTCTGCATCAAGCCTCTGGATACCTTCAGCTCTAACTTCATGCCCTTGATGCTTTCCAGTTATTGGGTATTCACTTGGTTTATTTAGAAAATCTACATCAATAGGTTTTGGTTTAAAATCTACAGGTCGAACCATCGAAGTATAAACTCATCTACACTTTTATTAATCTTTCGGAACTACCACCGCTACCTTTAGACGTGAAAGAAAAGTTAAACATCCCTTATAATTAATCGTGCTACACAACTCCGTTATATTCTAATCTACATCATTGCAACTAAGAACCTAATTATACTTTAACCATTTTTTGGAATCAAAAAGATTTAAGCAAGGAATAACTTATGTTATCTGTGAGAAAAGTGAATGAATCGGTAAACTGTCAGAAATGCCTCCATTTTACTGTTCACCCTAGTTACCCATATCTTGTAATATGTATAGAGTTAGAGCAGGTCGTTGCTCAGCCTAGAGAAGTCTGTAAGAATTATGTAGAAAAGACGTGGGAGAAGTTTATTGAACAACTCTCCGAGTCAGGATTCCTGTATTGTGCTGAGTGTAGAAAACCTATTTTTTCTGCAGAAGAGCTTCATAAGCATAAACCAGAGTTTATCCCATTTGAATTCTTTACTGATGATGTCGCCTATGAAGAAGTACCGGCGGGAGACTAGCATTTAGAAGGAAGATCTAAAGCTAATCTTATGAATGACTTGAGTAAAACAAAAAAGTTATTTAGAAACGTTCATCAATAAACTACGTGTTTAATAGGTTATCTATTATCGTCGGGGGACCGCAAGGATCAGGGCTGGAAACAAGCGCACAGATACTTACATATTCTCTAGCCTACTTAAGGTATGGAGTCGCCTCAGATAGAGAGTATTTCTCAAATATTAAAGGTAGACATAGTTACGTGCATTTTCTTATCTCTTCTGACAAGCTTCCTACATCATTAACCTATCCAGTACAGTTAGTCGCTGCATTAGACCATGAAACAGTGTTCACCCACTTCGATAGCTTACAAGAAGGGGGAGTAATCGTGTACGATGTCTCTGTTGAAGAAAAGACTCTAGATACTACTCCTAGCATGGAAGAAGACTTAAAGGATAGACTTCGTGAAAGATTTAGAGAACTTGGAATAGATGGATCGGTAAAAGCTTTAGTTAAATACGTTTCAGAAGATAAGAAGATCCATTTAATACCATTGAGCTATTCAGAGATTATTAATGAGGTTGCAAAGAAGCTTGTTTTACCAGCATCTCAAGCCGCTAGATACGTTAGTTCAATCATTATAGGTGCAGTCTCAGGATTAACAGGTTTAGGGAAAAACGCTATTGAGTATTCTCTAGCGAGGAGGTTTTATGATAGACCTGAACTTATCCAGCAGAATAAAGTAATTATAGAATCTGTCTATGATAAAGTTGTTAGAGATCATGGTTCAATCTTTAAGCTTGCACCATCTAAGCTAAACCATAAAGAGATGATGGTAGTTAGTGGAAACGATATAGTCGCTATGGCTAAAATTGTCGGCGGAGTAAGATTTCAAAGCTATTACCCGATAACTCCTGCTGCTGATGAAAGCTTTACTATAGAATCTTATGAAAAGTTAGAAGTAGATGGATTAGAGATTGGCTCGGTACTTGTTTTACAGACTGAAGATGAAATAGCTGCAATAACCTCTGCGATCGGTGCTGCACTTGCTGGAGTTAGAGCTTCAACGTCAACTAGTGGTCCAGGGTTCAGTTTGATGGTTGAAGGATTGGGCTGGGCAGGCATGAACGAGACACCAGTGGTTATTACTTACTATCAAAGAGGTGGTCCGTCTACTGGGCTACCTACTAGAGGTAGCCAGAGCGACCTTCTCTTCACTCTCTATGCATCACATGGAGAATTCCCAAGGATAGTTTTAGCTTCAGGAGACCATATAGAAGCATTTTATGATGCTATTGAAGCATTCAACTTAGCGGAGAGATATCAAACTCCAGTAATACATCTGCTTGATAAATTCCTCGCAAACTCAATTGTAACACTGCCAATACCTGATTTATCCAATATTGATATTGATAGAGGATTGATTACTCGTAGAGGAGGAGCCGATTACAAAAGATTTGACTTGTCTACAAAGATTTCTCCGAGAGCTTTCATAGGGTCCGAAAGCATCATGTGGTATACAGGAGATGAACATAACGAGTTAGGACATATAGATGAAGATCCTCAAAATAGGGAGAAGATGTATAGAAAAAGAATGGAGAAGATTAAGATTGCAGATGAAGAAATTCCTCAGAAGAAGCGTTTAACGTATTATGGTCCAGAAGATGCGGATATACTACTGGTTGGATGGGGGTTTGTTAAAGGGGTAGCTCTAAATGCATTGGAAACGCTTACTGAAAAAGGTGTAAGAACCGCATATCTCCATTTAAGGATGTTTTCACCATTTCCATCAAAGATGATGGAAAAAATGCTTAAAAGATTTGATGAGTCAAAAATAATTGCTGTTGAACACAGCTATACTTCACAAGTAAGTAAAACCGTATCAATGAATACTGGATTTCAGATTACTAAAGAGATTGTAAAATATACAGGTAGACCTATCTACCTAAATGAATTGGTAGATGCAGTCTTGAAGATATTGAAAGGTGAAGACAGGGTGGTGTTAACATATGGTCCGTAAACCATCTGATTATCAGAGCGATATTTGGAATGACTGGTGTCCAGGATGTGGAGACTTCGGGATTGTTGCAGCAATGTATCGTGCTTTCGCAGAACTTGACCTACCACCTGAAAAGACAGTTGTTGTGAGCGGTATTGGATGTTCAGGAAAGACTCCCCACTTTCTCGAAGTTAACGGCGTTCATACACTGCACGGTAGAGCGATACCTTTTGCTACTGGCCTAAAGCTTGCAAATCCAGAACTAAATGTTGTCGTAAATGGAGGAGACGGAGATCTTCTAGGGATAGGTGCAGGGCACTTCGTGGCTTTAGGTAGAAGAAATATAGACCTAACTATAATCTTACATAATAACACAGTGTATGGATTAACTAAAGGTCAAGCTTCACCAACATTAAAGCGTGGATTAAGACCTAAAGCTTTACCTAAACCAAACATTCAAGATGATGTTAACCCTATAAGTCTAGCTCTAGCTTCAGGCTTCACATTCGTAGCTAGAGGATATTCCATGATGACTGAACACTTAAAAGAACTGATTAAAAGAGCTATACAACATAAAGGGGCTGCGCTTATCGATGTACTACAACCTTGTGTGACATATGACAATATACATACTGTAGAGTATTATAAGAAGAGGGTATACAAGCTGGAAGATGTTGGATGGAGCCCTGTAGTAGAGAAGATAGATGAAAAAGAAGAGAAAATTATTAAAGCATGGATTAAATCTCAAGAATATGATGACAAGATACCTATAGGAGTTTTCTACCAAGACCCCTTTACTCCAAGTTTTGAAGAAAGAATCAAAGAAAGAATTCCATCATATCTCGAGACCCCACCGTCAAGACAAAAGATAGATAGAGAAGGTAAAACAATAATTAATAGTGAAGCCTTCAAGAAGATTTTCTCACACTATATCGTAGAGACAGAATAAGATGTAATCGCCCATCTACACTTTATCTTTAATCTCTAGATAAAGACTATGCAACAAGCATAGTTTTCTCTTTAAATAGGTTTTTGATTCTCTCAGTAATTTTTCTATAATACGGGTGGCTATATCCAATTACTATATAATCAGCCATACTCATTTGAGGTATTAATGAATGTAGAGAGCTATATTCCCCATGCAATGTTTTGGCTCTAATATTCTTCTCATATGCCATTTGTAGTATCTTCTCTAAAACTTGATTTGCCTTCTTTAACTCTTCTTGAAATCCATTCTCGGAAAAAGAGTAGACCAATGCCGTATGGTCTCCTACACCTCTTCTTACACTAGGTGTAGACATACTCCCGATAATTTTCTTCTGGAAAACATAAGCTACCACAAGGTCTAAATTCTTAGAAGAAGCTATTTCAACTGCTTTTTCACCAGCCCTTATTCCACATGCTAAATCAAAAATTATGAGTAAGACGTATCCTCTAATCAACTTTCCTCTATCTACCGAAGAATACCAACTTAGAAATATAATATAAATTTTAGTCGAGTTTTCTGTAAAGTAGCCCGAATATAAGTCTACCTACCGCTGTGATAATATACAGAAACGTTAGTGCATATTCTAGGGACCACAGATGCTGAAGTAGCTCTAGAGCATACCCTGCAGTCAATGAACCAGCAAAGAAGGCTACTCCAAGTGATAAGTTGTATAAGGCTGTATAGAACCCCTTCTCCTCCATTGGTGTCTTCTCTAGGATATATGTTAGAGAAGCTGCATCGTAAAATGCACTAAAAACTCCTACTAACATGTTTATCAGGATTAAGAGAGGAAGTTGAGGTGCTAGGGCATAAACTAATGGAATTGACGCCATACTGGAACTACTTAATGTAAGGATTACAGATGTCTTCACTGGTGACAAGTAATCTCTAAGTAAAGCTAATCCTACTGCGCCAGATAATCCGAAAACAATATCCATTATGCTTATCTCGAAAAGGTTTAACATAGACACTTTAGTCAACGTAATAGTAAAGAGTGGCCAGGCCATAGATAAGAAGAAGCCGAACGATGTGGATAGAACTAGGAAGTTAAGAAACCTATCATATCTCCTAATTTTAAGATTCTTTAAGGAAACTGGATAAGCTTCTTTCGAGTCTACTTTTGGCTCTTCGCAGAATATCAACACTATAATTGACCCTATGATTGATGATGAAGCAGCTATTAGGAACCCAACTGTGAAACCATTTAAGCCGAAGAATGATGATAGACCAACCGTTAAGGTTGCCGCCACCCATCCTAAGTAGTTTAAGGAATTAATATTCTCTGAAAATCTCCTCCACCTATCTTCACTTATTATTTGCGATGAATATGCTATGAATGTAGGTATGCTCATTGACCCAGCTATCGAATGAAGTATTACCAGTACGATGAAGCCTATGACGCATTTCACGAATAATAAAGATATTATGATTATTGTTGATAAGATTCCACCTAGAATGATGAAAAAGATGAATCTCTTTATTTTATCACTGACATACCCCCAAAGTAACTGGAAGAAGTTTAATGATAGGTTACTTAATGCGTACAGTATGCCTACCTCAATCGATGAAGCTCCAAGTTCTATCCCATATATTGGAATGAAAGGTGAGCTTGCACCATAATGAATAGACTCTAGTAAGGCTTTAGAGTATAAAGCTTTCTCTACCCAATGATTCTTACCTTGATTCATTCTGAATCACCTTAAGCTGATAAAATTAAGCCTTGGAGGCGTACGCTGAATAGGGGTCGGCTAAATTAAGTCGTGAAATCGGGTAACCCTCTATCAGTAAGAGTTCTTTACTACTATTTAACTGAAAAATTAATTAAATCTATATCTCAGTGTTATGGTATTATCGATTTCTTTTCTATTCAATTCTCATAAGAGCTTCAACTTATTTAAGAATTTTTTATTTCATAATAAATCTATTTGGTGAGCTTAATAACTAGAAGGATAATGATTAAGATGAGCTGAATGGAGTTAACTGAATCCGTAGAGAAGATTAGGCAGGCTCTTCTCAAGAAAGAGATTGTGATAATTATCGGGTTATGCGAAGTATTTTATGAAGGTAGAGCTGCTTCTACTCTAGGTCTCGGGGAAAGAGTTCTCATGATAAAATCTGACCAGAGCATACTGATACATAGACCAACTGGATATGAACCAGCCAACTGGCAGCCGCCTAACTCAAAGATAGAACTAAGAATTGAGGATGATACATTAATACTCGAAGCTAGGAGATTAAACCCATCAGAAATGTTAACAATTAGATTTCATAAAATTTATCATATTCTATCTCAAAAGCTCCATGATGATGCGGTTTTCAGCATGTATGCAACTGAAGAGGATATGAAGAAAGCTATACTTACTGAACCATCTATAATTGAAGAAGGTTTCAAACCAATTGAAGAAGAGAGGAAGCTGAAACCTTCAGGATTCATTGACGTATTTGGTGTAGATTCATCAGGTAGACTAACCGTAGTTGAGATTAAGAGAAGAAATGCCACTATCGAAGATGTCCAACAATTAACTCAATATGTTGAAAGTATTGAGAGAGAGTTCGGCGTCAGACCTAGAGCTATAATTGTTGCTCCAGGAGTTCAACGTTCTGCAAGCCGAGTAATGCAAATGAATAAGATAGAGTTTAGATGTCTAACCCCGAAGAAATCTATGGAGATTTTAAGGAAGAAGGCTGGTTTAGATGATTACGTTAACTTAGAATAAGGTTATCTTAGATGTAAGCACTAGTTCTTCAAGCTTTACTATCTTCTCTATCTCTTCCTTCGCTATCTCAACTGCTTCATAGGCTAGAGTCTTCTCATCTACGTTATCTTCTGGTATGTACTGTATTGAGATTGCTAGTGGTCTACTTATAGGTCTACCTATCTGGCTCAGTAATCTAACGTAGACTTCTCTCATCCCCGATACTTCATTATAGATTCTTTCTGCAATCATTTTAGCAGAAAGATTGTATAGTTTCCCTACATGTGATCTAGCGTTCTTCCCTGCTGTAGCTTCAAGAGACATCTGCCTATTAGGTGTTATAAGTCCATTAACTCTATTACCTCTACCCGTATTTCCATCATCTCCGCTCTCTGCAGATGTACCTGTAACAGTAAGGTAGACAGAATTCTTGCTAGGTATATCAGCAGTATTTACTTGAACATTTACTTCTATGTCTTTCTCTTCTGAAAGTATTCTGTAAGCTAATGATTCAACTTCATTCTTTATTTCTTCTTTAACTGATAAGTAGTGCTTTAGGTCTGGGGTTAAATGAGCTATTAAACTATCTGCAACTGTTATATAGTATTTGTTTCTTATACGGAGCCCCATTACTTTACAATCTTCACCGCTTTCAGGTATTCTAGACTTGAATTCTCTAGAGTTTATCATCTTCTCGGTTTCATAGACTATCTTCTCTAAAGGTGTTAGAGGAGCATATCCTACTCCAAAAGATGTATCATTGGCCAAAGGGACGCTCCCATCCATTTCAACGATAGTCTTCAAGTCTATGCTTCCAGGTCTAATCTTCGTATCAATGATTACGTGTTCGTCAGGATTCAGGAATCTAAAGTTTTCACGAATGAATCTTTCAATTTCTTCTCTTATCAATTCATTGTATGGTATTTCCTCATCTCCTACTTTTATAGTTGCTCTACCAGCTATGAGTATGTAGATTGGTTGTTCAACTACTCCTCCCCCGAACCATGTTCTAGAGCTTCCACCTACTAGTAATCCTTTATCTAAGTTATGGTGAAGTATAGAGCCGTATCTCTCTTTATAGTATCTTGATAATGCTCTACTAGCTGCTTCACATGCTGAATCTATTATATAGTCTGGATGACCTAAACCTTTACGTTCTACAAACTCAGTCTGCTGGGAAGTTGTAGGCACTTTATCTATTCTCTCTACGATTATTTGTGATTTCCACATCTTAGAAACCTAGATTTACATTAATAATAGACTATTTAACTCCTATTACACTATTAAACCAGCAAAAAGTAGGATAGATTAACTTCTTCTAAGTATCGTAAAAATCTTCTTAAAATTAGCCTCGTCCATAATTCCTATTACGTATCAGAATACTTTACTTGTTGGTAGCTTAGCAATAGATGTTTCTGATACTCTCCTTAAGCTTCAGCGTAATTTAATGGATTCCTCATTCTATTGATTCGGGTATGAGCTGTATATACATTATATTGTTTCCACGGATCAGTATCCTAGGATAGATTGCCTTCTTATTATTATCTTGATATTCTACTGCCTTCTCGATCACTAGATTCATGAAACTATCGCATTCAACCACAGTTCCTTCATACATTAAATCATTCTTTAAAGTTACTCTGATATTTCTATTAAGGTATTTTGTAATCAACGCTAGGGGTCTCTTACCAGCTTCCATAGAAGACACCACAGTATTCAAGAGTTCTTCGTTATTTCATACTCTTAAGAAGGTTTTAAATCTTTCGCTAAAAACAATTCCACAGGTATAGCATATAGTCCTCACTTAGACTAAGATGCTTCTCTTATAGACATGGATGCTAATTCTATATTATTGTTGCTAAATTGAAACTCTATTGGTGAAATCTGTTTAGACTATTTTATATTAAGTATCTCCTGTATCTGGGGTGGGATACGAATCTCTGAGAAGCATATTCCACATACGAATAGGTCTCCTGAGATTCTTTGACTTAATATTAACGGGGCGTTGCAAACAGGACATGATTTACTTGGAGCTTCTGGAATAAACATCTGCTTTCGGCATGATTCACATTTAGTTGATCCTATCGGGTTAAGTTTTCCACAGTGAGGACAAACCATGTCTGAAGCTCTTGAGATAATCTCAATAGTAGGCGTCTCTACTGGAGGTTTCACCTCTGAGACTTTTTCTTCTACAGGTTTCTCACCAGCCTCAATTATGTGCTCTATCTCTTTCTCGATTTCTTCTACAATGTTTTCCCCTTTAGATTTAATGCTTCTACCTGCTTCTTCTAGGGCTAGTTTTGGTGCTTCTCTTCTTAAAACTGGTCTTCTAATTACTGAAGCTTGAGCTGAGTAGGAGTATTCTCTAGCAGGTATTGTTATGCCAGTTCTCGTTGCTTTAACATATACTAGTAATCCGGCGCCGCTAATCGCTGCGCCGATAATTATAACATAAAGTAAGTATGTAAGACCTATATATGATGTATCTAGGAATATTCGGAGAGGATCATTTATAGGGAGAAAAGTATAGTAAAATACTATTCCAAGAATTAATCCTACACCTATGAAACTCAATGTCATACCTAATATCATCAAGGGTGTCATTGGGTAGCACCTTTTAACAAAATCTTGTTCTAGGCTGTATTAAAGATTTCTCTCAAGACTTCGTCGAGAAAACTCTGGTATTTTCTAGGTATGATCTTGACATTCCATCTTCTCTTGAAGTATTTAATCACGTTCATTAAGTCTCTCTTCAGGTACATTCTAGCCATTGGATGATCTTTTTTAACCCATTGAGGCCAATCAATCATAATTATGTCTTCTGAGGGGGTAATAAGTATGTTATAAACGCTTAAATCGCTATGAACTACCCCCGCCTCATACGATCTTATAACGTTATCTAGAATCTTAGCTAGAACTTTGACGGGGTTCTTAATGTATTGTGCAGATGGCATCTCTATGCCTCTAAATACTTTGGTTACTACTATATGTCTCTCTCTGGCTACAGGTTCTGGAACATCAATACCTCTAGGGTGAAGAATCCTCAGAGCTTCAGATTCTTTTTCCGCAGCATTTATGGATGCATAGAGATAGGAATGGATGGGGTAAAATGTTGGTCTCTTCTTCCCATAGCTTCTAAAGCTAGTCCTACCTATTCTGAAGAATTTAACTGCTAGTTTTTCACCTTTCGGTGATAATGCTTCATAAACATCTGCTTCTTTTCCAACCCCAAGAGGTTTCCCAATACTTTCAATTATATTCTTCTTCACGAGATTCTTCAATGCAAGTAGGTCTAACCCATTATAATTCAATAAACATCCTTTCTCTTTTCCTTTGGGAGACCAAACAAGCTTGTAAAAATTAAGTTTTCTCACTAATTTCTCAATGCTTTGCTCATCCAACTTGGATTCCCTCTCAATTACTTCAAGAGGGACAACCTCATACTTCTTCAGATTTCTCTCAATTATTCTCAAAATCTTAAAATGATCATCGTTTAAATTTAGGAAGGCTGTTCTAAGAGTGTGGAAAAGAGACATTACCTCTTCCTCACGCCTATTCTAACCACATCTCCTTCAATCTCCCAATCTTTTACATATCCTTCAACCATACCTGTAAGCTTAACTTCCAGGCTATGGCATCTCGTCTCTTCTCTAATAAACTCTCTAGTAGATTCTAGATAATCTCTCCACTCTTCATCAGGAACTATTATTTCTACTGATATATAGTCTGTTACTTGTAGGTTCATTTCCTTCCTCATCGTCTGTATCCTCCTAATGACTTCTCTCGAAAGAGATATTGCTATTAAGTCTCTTGTCTCTGTAATGTCTAGGTATATGTTTGAGAATTTGCCTTCTTCTTTACGTATGTTTTCTGGAAGAGCTTCTTCGAACTCAACTTCACTACTCTCTATCTTCACTATGCTTCCATCGGTAAGCATCAATTCGATGAATCCATCTACTTCGAATGATCTCCTAAGCTTTTCAACGTCAATTCCATTCATCTTCTCAACTATCTCTTTAATCTTCTTTCCATATTTAGGTCCAAGTAAACTATAGACGGGTTTTACAATATACTTTACTGCTGGATGTTTCTCTCCTATATTCAAGACCTGCAATTCAACTGTGTTGAGCTGCATCTTTAAGAATTCTTTCAAGTTTTCATAAGCTTTCTTAACTTTCAGACTGTTCGGAGACAGTATGTATGCTTTTACAGGCCATCTAAGTTTCTTTCCAGCCTTCTGACGTAAGGCTAGTGCATCAGATAATGTTTGTCGAACTATCTCCATCATATCTTCTAATTCATCATTTATCCATTCTTCTTCGACTTTAGGCCACTTAAGCATATGTACACTTTCAGGGTCTTCACTCAACTTCAATTGCTGATAGAGTTTCTCAGCTATGTAAGGTGTTAAGGGAGCCATTAGAGTAATCAACTTCTTCAGGACATAATATAGGGTTGCATAGACTGCTAATTTATTCCAAGTCTGTTCTTCTACCCAAACCCTCCTTCTAATTGAACGAACATATAGTCTACTTAAGTCTTCAACTATAAATTCTCTCAATACTCTAGCAACTGAATGTATTTCAAGTTCTTCAATCTTTCTAACGAATACTTTAACCAAGTTGTTAATTCTAGAGATAATCCACTTGTCTTCAAGTTCTAGATGCTTTTTCGCTTTATATATATCAATCTCTTCTGGTTTGAAGTGATCTATCTCAAAGTAGGTTGTTGCAAATGAGAAAACATTCCAGAGTATGTTTAGCTCTTGTATTATCTCTTCTACCTCCTTTGGGACGAAGTTCATATTATCCCAAGGTGCTGATTTAGAGACTAAGTATAGCCTAAGCGGGTCGGCTCCATATCTCTCCATGGTCTCCATAGCCCATATTACGTTTCCCTTACTCTTCGACATTTTTTTCCCTTCAGCATCCATTACATGTCCTTGGTTTAAGACAATTTTATATGGTGCTTTTCCATAGAGAAGACAGGAGGTAAATATTAATGTGTAGAACCATCCTCTAGTCTGGTCTATGGCCTCTGTTATGAAATCGTAGGGAAAAAGCTTCTTGAACAGTTCTTGGTTTGTCATAGCATCAATGCTTGCTGTATGAGCCATACCTGAGTCTAGCCATGTATCCATTACAAATATGTCCCTCTTCATGAAGCTACCACATCTTGGGCACTTAAACATTACATAATCTACCCATGGTCTAAGAAGTCTTATTTCAGACGGCTTGACATCAGCTTTAAGTAACTCTTTTTTACTTCCAACAACTTTCTTTTCCCCACAGCTTGTACATATCCAGACGGGTAGAGGTGTCCCCCACACTTTAGTCCTGCTTATACACCAGTCTTCAGCATTCTCTAACCAATCGCCGAACCTATGGTATCCAGCCCACGCAGGCTTCCAAGAAACTCTCTTATTCTCTCTAATCATAATCTCTTTTATTCTATCTACTTTTATGAACCATTGACGGCTTGAGAGGTAAAGTAGAGGCGTCCCACATCTCCAGCAATGTGGATAGTTGTGGAGAATCTTACCCTCCCATATCAGAAGATTCTTCTCTCTCAAGTATTCTATTATCTTCCTACCTGCTTCACTATAGTATAGGCCTGATAAGTCTCCTCCATCACTTGTAAAGTATCCAGAGGTTGATACAGGGTTAAAGATTGGGAGACCGAACTTTAAGCCAACCTCAAAGTCTTCCGGTCCGTGTGCCGGAGCTGTATGTACGCATCCAGTACCTTCTTCCATTGTAACGAATTCAGCGGTTATTACTGTATGGGCTGGAGGAGCATGCTCTAGATGTCTGGGTACCTTCTCTATCAATGGATGCTTATATCGATATCCAGCTATAGCTAATCCCTTAAAACGTTCTAAGACCTCATAATTCTTTATCTTAACCTCGCTCAAAAACTTTTCAAGGAGTTTTTCTGCTACGATCCATTCTTCGTTATCTAACCTTATTTTTACGTAGTATTCATCCGGATGGACGGCTACAGCTTCATTCCCTGCTAGAGTCCATGGTGTTGTAGTCCATATCACGATATATAGGTTTGAGCTTCCTTCAACTGGAAACTTTACATATATTGATAGATCTTCAACTTCTTCATATCCTTGGGCTACTTCATGGCTACTCAAGGGTGTTTCGCATCTTGGACAATACGGTACAACCTTGAAACTTTCTACTAAGTCTCCTTTCTCATACGCTTGCTTAATAAACCACCATACATGTTCTATATATCTCTCCCTCCTAGTCTCATATGCATTCTCATAATCTAGCCATACAGCAAGTCTTTCAGAAGCTTCTCTCCAATGCTTGATATAGTGATCTACTAGTTTATTAGCTTCTTCAACGAATTTATCTAACCCATACTCTTCTATTTCTTTCTTTGTTGTAAATCCAAGCTTCTTTTCCACTTCTATTTCTGTAGGTAGTCCTAGACAATCCCAGCCTCCTCTCCTCCATACATCTAAGCCCTTCATTCCATGAAAACGCAAGATGATGTCCTTGTAAACTCTACCTCGTGCATGTCCAACATGCATGTAACCATTAGCAGTTGGGGGACCCTCAAGGAAAGCAAAAATAGGTGCACCTTTATTCATCTCAAAGACTTTCTCAATTATCCTATTCTCTCTCCACCACCTAGATATTTCTTCTTCCACTTCTATGGGGTTATATTTTCCTACTATAACCATTCTAGACACCCTCCTAAAATAATCATAAATAGTTTATGCATGCCATGAATAAACCAGTACGGATCAATTATTAATGGATTTGGCGATACATCATCCACGTCTATGCAGAATCGAGCAAGAATTTAAATTTATCTTGGATTAGCCTCTACTAGTTTATCAGGAGTATAGTATCAGCTTAACTCAGCTTCAAAGGCAGCTTTTACTATCTGCTCCTATTCTTTCATTCTCATAAAAGCACATGGTACCTTTGCTTGAGTATTCTACATTACTCTTAAATGTTAGTAGTGGTAACACTTAATTTGTGGGTACAGACAAAATCGACTCTATGGATAGAATAATCCAAGCTACGTATCTTAATGGTAGAGTCACATCTCCATTAAGTAGTGTTACGGAATACTATATGAGGAGAGGATATGGTACCAGAGATGAAGCTAAGAAAATCGTAGAGTATTCTCCAGTTGAAGCATTATATCTTTTAGAAACTGGTAGAATGACGCTGAACAATATTCAAGGAGAAGAGGTTTATTTCAATCAGCTTTTAGAAGAATTATCCTTTAAGGAGCAAACTCTTTGGAGAGACTACATTGTTTACAGAGATTTGAGGAAGAGGAATTATGTTGTTAGAGATGGTTTTAGCTCAGAATTACGTTTTAGAGTATTTGAAAGAGGAGAATACTTAGAGAAGCCTGCAAAATATTTGGTTGCTATCGTTTATGAAGGTAGAGACCTTCCAATACAGAAACTAGTTGAGTGGCTTGAGGTATGTAGGAATAATAAGAAAGAACTTGTATTAGCAGTTGTTGATAGAAGAAATGAAGTAGTATACTATACGGTTAAGATGGTTGATCTTGTTCCATAAAATTTGAGTCTAAGAATTATTTCCAGGTTTGGGGTTGAATATAATCTTACATAGTATTCATTTATAAGTCTATCCCCCGCTCCTTTAGGATAGTTAAGATCCTGGCTATCCTCTTCCTAGTATTTCTTATGAGAGCTGTCTTCTCTATTCCTACACCACTAGTTCTACTTCTAAGTAGAATAAGCTCTGATCTTAATCTATCCAATTCATCTAGCAGTTCTTCATTGCTCTTCTGCCTTAGATCCTTCACTTCCTTCACCAACTTCTTCCACCACCTCAACTTTTGGTTCTGAAGATCGTAAAGCCGCAATCTTCTCTAAATCGATTCCAAGCTCCTCTGGTAATGGAGCGTCTGATGGATATATTTTTACTTTTACTCCGTATATCCCTGTCTTCAGGAGGATGAATGCTTTTCCAACTTTTACATGTTTTAATGCGTATTCTCCTGATTTAGGAATGAACCCCGCAGTATATTTCTCTGTTCTAGCCCTAGCTGATGTAAGCTTTCCACTTATCTCTATCTCAACTCCTCTTGCACCTGCATCCATTATTCTTCTCAATGCCCAGAATGCTACCCTCCTATGTCTTACCCCTCTTTCTATTGCTTGAGCTATCCTATAAGCCATAACGTATGGGTTAAGCTCAGGAACCTCTATCTCTGCGACTGTTACATTCGGGTTCTCTATACCGAATCTTGTAGCTAGTACTTCTGAGATCTCTTTAATCGTTCTACCTCTAGATCCAATTACTCTGCCCGGATGCATAGCATATATTGTTACTCTAGTTCCAATAGGTGTGAATACCATATCTACTCCGCCAAATCCTGCATCTTTCAGCTTCTCAGCTAAATATTCTTCAACTTCTGTCTTCTTTCGCCTCTTCTCAACCAGCTGCTTAATAGTCGACATATCTATTCTTTCACCTCCCCTATCAATTCTATGTGAGTAAGAATTTTATCATATGGTGTTGCTCTACCGAATGCTCTCTCAATGAATTTCCTCATAACTCTTCCTTTATGAGCTACTGCATATCTTATTATTACTTGTTCTGGGTCAAGACCTTTAAATTCAGCATTTGCTTCAAGACTCTCAAGTAGTTTCAACATCATCCTCGCAATCTTTACTGGATACCCTCCAGGACCTTTAGTCTGACGATGGTGTGCTCTATCCTTCCTATACCTTCTATAGGGGATCATCTTCTTCATAGCTATGACTTCTTCCATAAGCTTCTTAGCTTCAGGGATCTTTAACCCAATAATCGCTCTACAAACTTCTCTAGAAAATTTAGGAGAGACATCCACCTCTCTAAGGCTTGCTTTAACTGTCTTAGCTGGATCCAATTCTTTCACTGAGTAACCCCAATTGGGCATCATCCATTCGCCTATCGTTTTATCATTATCTACGCTGGAAAGGATGTAAGCTTTACTTAAATATTTCTTTTTATGAATTCTAAGTCTCTAGATAACGGACTGGGAGATTATTCTTCTAAATAATATGTTAATGGTTTATTACTACCAGCTGACACAATCAAGACTACAAGGATAGCAAATAAATAGTTTGAGAATAATTCATCTATCCTTCATGAGGTGTTATCTTACTTCATGAAGAAACTGCTTTAATATCCTTATTATTAATAACATTTCTAGTCCATTCTTTAGAATAATTTATGTTTTTAAAGAGAGGATGTGATGTATTATTTGTCTGTCGAGCTATACCTCTCTCTAGCAATCTTAATATTCTCCACTCCAACAATACAAAACACCTCGTCAACACTCTTACCCAACAGATATGCTATCCTTTCTACCGTTGCTTCCCCACCTTCCTCTTCTAGTACATTTCTGAAACTCTTCCTTTAAATTCTGTCATTAATTGATCTCGAATGTCGGTAAACTTACTAAGCATTAGGTAGTTTTATCTCTATCTATTTGATGGTTGATATGCTTCATTTTCAGGGTTGGTGAAACGAATTTATCTACTTATGAGAACTTCTATATTATGCTGGTGCAGAACTTGATATTATTCTATGGAGAGGATTACCTATTAGATATTATAGTGTTGAGATACCTAAAGAACCCTAATATGAAGAAGAATTTCAAGCGGTTGGCTATAGACCTAACAAAGTTCTTAGAAGAATGCAGTGGAGAAGTAGAATAGGATGTTGAAGATGTCTAAGAGTGTTTATGTTGATACCTCTAGGACTGCTACCAACAGTAAGAGGAAGAGGAAACCACATATAGTCTTTGATGGTGAAAGAGTATTCGAGATAGACAAACTAACCAAGCTCAAAGAAGTCAATGAAGTATTCATTTATACATTATTCCCAGAGATCTATGAAGAAGTATTAGAGCTGTTAAAGAGAGATGTCAAAGTGTATCTATTGATGGATACAAGTATATTGAAGAAGCTTAGGAAAGAGAACAATATTAAGAAAAGTGATGAAAATGATGCAGTAATACTTTCAAAGATCCCAAGAGATAAGTTCAGAGCTTTAACAGTCGAGAAGGTGGAGAAGAAGGTTGAGCCGAAGCCATTGATAAACAAGTATGAGCTTCTATCGAGAAGAATCAAGACTTTGAAGCAATGGATTAAGAATGATGGATATGATTATGAGTTGAAGAATGCTATAAGACTGATGGAGAAGGATAAGAAGGATATAGCTAAGAAGATTATTAAAATACTATCCAATGATACTATCTACAAGGAAGCTTGTAGGATGCTTAGAGTAGAGGATAGTGTTGAACTAGCTATTCTTACGATGGAGCTACCATTACATCTACCTATAACAAGACTTAAAGGATTACTAGGATATACACCTAACAAAAATAAGGGTCGATATAACCACAGACTTAGAGAACATATTACAAGGTTTGCAGTAGGCCTATACATAAATAGAAAGAAATGTGTAAATGTTTTAAATAAAATTGCCGAGATCGTTATTATCTGCCGAAGGAGAAGGCTATATATAGGCTGGAGCTGAGGATTTTGAAAGCATTAAGGAAAGCATATCTTTTAACAACCAAATAATCGATAACCCTGCTGGCCGATGAGTGGATCCTGTCAACTAGGTAATATCTTCCATGTGTTATATTTGGAGGAATAGCTTCCTCACCCATTACTTAGAGACTTAAAAACTTATAAATAAGAAAAAATTAAGTAAAAGTTGACAGAACCGATGAGTGGTAAAAGCTGTCGGCTGGTAGGGTGGGATGTAAGCTCCTGACACAAAGCAGTGAAAATAGTGCTCCCCGCCAGTCACAGCTACTTCAACTCATCGGGCAGTTCCTTCCCCTAAATTATATATTAACAATAAAGACGTAGCCAAGCACTATTTTAGGATTAGATGTCAGGCTTAGGGATAAGCAATTCCTCTATTTGATTATCTTCCCAGTTTCTAGATACCATAGGTATAAGTCTAGTTCTCCAAGCTTCATATTCAATCTTTGAGACACTTGCTCCAGTATTTTTTCAATTTCTAGGTATCTCTTTTTTGTTAGTGTTCTAGGTTTCTCTATAATCTTATGTTTTTCTAGGAGGTCTAGGAGGTGGTAATCGATTATCGCTAAGTCTAAGCATCCTATATTTCTGAGGAAGTGGCTTGCTTCTTTATATCCTATACCATTGATATTTTCTACTAACCATTCTCTAATCTGCTTACAGTCTCTTAGTATTTCTAGCGTATTCTTCAGCTTGTTTATCTTTTCCCTAGCTTTAACAATATATTTTGCTCTAGCTTCAGGATATCTATGTCCAAGCTTCCTCAGTTCCTCAGCAAGCTCTTTCTCCGATAACTTCAAGAATCCATCATCAATCTTCCCTTGTATATGAAGGCTCTTCTCTGCATTATAGCCTGCTGCTAAGATGCAGAAGCATAGCTCTTTAAAGATCTTATTAATGTCTTTACTCCTATTTTCGATGAAGCTTCTTATCCTCTCCTCTACGATATTTTTTACTTGGGTTTTAGTTAGCTGTCTAACCTGGTCTATTAACTGTTCTAACGTCATCAGAAGACAAGTCTCTTGGAATCAATAAAAATATTATGGAGAGTTTAATTTGTTTTATCATTATTCTAGTATTCCTTTGACAAGGTATAGGTAGAGCAATCCCATGAAGATTAGTGTGAAGAATATTATTACTGCTACGACGGAGAATACTAACGTGGATTCTATTACTAGTAGTCTATTGATGAAGGTCTCTATCGGTATTCCCGTCTCGCCTGTTAAGACCATGTAGGGGAGTCTACCGATATCGTGGGTTATCTCTCCAAATATTAATGAAGCTATTGCGGTAGGTGCTAATAAGTAAGCGATCCATCTCTTAGCAGGTTGGTAATAATAGATTACTCCAAGCGTTAGAATTACTATAGCAAGCAAAACCATTCCTAGAAAAGCATGTGAAACATCTATTGATGAATGACCAGTAGGTAGGAAGGATCTATTTATGCTATAGAAAAGGTAGTGAGAATGAAAGCTTAAAGTACTCCAGAACCAGAATCCTGTTAATCCTTGAGGTATGATCATTAATCCTCCTAGGAGGCCTGCATATCCACTCCATTTCTCAATTGTCTTGTCAATCTTTGATGACCATGCTAGTCCAGCAGCTGCTGCGAGAAACCCTATGGATAATGCTCCAAACCATGTATGAAGTAGGAGAGGAAGATAGACAGGGTTGGTTAAAGCTTCAAGAGGATTTCCAGAGATGGGGTTTAGTCTTATCAATCCTACTGGATTGTTTATGAAGGCGAATATGTATCTGAATCCCGCGGGGATCATTAATCCAGATAATGCCATCAATAGCCCTATGACTAGATGTATCTTTGGTTGAACCTTATCCCATGTGTACCAGTATGCTGCGATAAATGTTAATCTAACTATGATGCCTATTATGCTAATCAATAGTGGGATGAACAAGATTATTGTAGCGATGTTTACTAGTGTAGGCCAGAATCCCGCCAAGACGACAGTCATCATCGTTCCATAGACGCCTGAAACAACTTCAGATGCAACTAAAAACTTGAAGACTTTTCTTGCAGGCTTTACCACCTCGATGTTTGTAAGTGATCTCCATCTTAGTATAAAGCTGTAGAATCCAAGGCCTATGTTTATGTTTACAAATGTCAAATGGATCAATAAGACTATCCCTAAAATTATTATGGGTAATGTTGGATCCATCACTCTTCACCTATCATGAGGAATTTTGGAGGCTTCTTCAAGACAACGTATATTGTTATCATGTTTATGAGAAATCCTACAATTAATCCACCAATTATTGTTAATACAATCTCTACACCGATTGGATTGGGGGTAACGAGTTCTTCAGGGTAGAGTAAACCGTAAACTGTCCAGGGTTTTCTACCTATTTCTCTTACCGCCCATCCAAGTCCTGCCATAGCGGGAGCGATAAAGAACATTGCAAGTCCTGAATATAATAGTATTTTTTCTCTCCCATTCCAGGATCTCTTGAATATGAATGAGCTTATGATCATTAAAGATATTATCACTGCTGTTGCCCCTAAGCCAATCTTGACTTCGTATAAAGTCTTTACAATTGGAAGTTTCTCAAGCGCTTTCAATGTATCTGTTAATGCTATTTCTTTAGCGGGTATACCTGCTATCTCAAGATCGGGGGTTGGATGATTTTCAACTGTCTGGATTAGGTGGTCAAAGCCTTTGAATACATAGTTTGGGTCTCCAAAGATCGTCAACCCCGCTGGCGGATATGGTCCAGATTTCTCTAATCCAGCTATCATAGCGAATTTTGTTGGTTGATATAGAAAAACCATTAACCCTTGCTCATGTCCTTCTATTCCCTGTATGAACAAGAGTATTGCACCTATCAAAGCAACAGTCTTGAAGAGTTTTAGATAATAGTCTCTTCTCTCTTTTTTTCTTAAGCCTAGGTATGCTAGCGTTCCCGCTATCCAGAAGACTCCTACAATGGTTGTTGCGAGAAGTTGATGTATTATACTAGTTAGAGAATATGGGCTTACCATTGATACCCATGGATCCTTTAGAAGCTCTCCATAAGAATCAATGAGTGTGTTTAGCATATCTGGGTTAACTAAAGTGGCTCCCGATCCGATAGAGGTTACCCTAGTATTTACTAAAGCTTCTTTAACGGCTAGAAGGAATTCTGTGTTTACTAATGTTGGCCCATATACTGGAGCCCATGGATAGATCTGTCTTACTATCTCTCCTGTTCCCCATGGTGCTTGCATCCAAGAGTTTACAGAGGTTATTAATGCTCCTGAGAGTAATGCTGCTATCGTATATGTAAGTGTTATCGTCCAGTGCGTCCAAGGATTCTTGAATTTATTCCAAGTATATAGTAATGCGACTAGTAGCGTTGCTTCGATAGTGAATGCTACTAGCTCTAAGAAGAGTGGGGTGAAGAAGAATGAGCCGATGGCTAAGATCACCCCGTTCCATACCTGTATGAGCCCAAACTCTACTAGTGTCCCTGTTGCAGCTCCAAATACAAAAGCTATTACTATAACTAGAGATATTTGTTTAGCGAGTTTTATGAGGCTTACATCTTTCTTCCATATTCCAAGAAACTCTGTTATAGTGAGTGTAACCGAAAAACCGATTACTATAGCGACCGTAATTGCATGAACATATATTCCGAGTGCTGAGAGATCGAGGATGCCACGTAGATCTGTATTCGAGAGCTCCATGTGGCTTATCACCTATTCCTTATAGCAAATCGATCTGTTGAGATAAATAAAGATTGAGTTCTATTTTCGAACCCTAAATCTATGATGTATCCATGAACTTGATAAAAAATATGGAAGTATATTATAGGAGTAGGGATTTTAGTCTACTCTTGTTTATTGTTTTTCAGGTTCTTTGTAGACGAACCACCAGTCATATCCTTTGTACTGCTTTAATCTCTCTTCTGCTGTTTTCTCATCTGCTGCTGGTGGGACTATTACCTTATCGCCTATAAGTTCGTTGTTCGGCCAATTGGCTGGAAGAGCTGCTTTCGATTTGTCTGCTATTTGGAGTCCTCTTACTGCTCTTAATATTTCATCTATGTTTCTTCCAAATTCCGGTGGGTAATAGAATATTGCTCTAACGATTCCTTCTGGGTCTATTATGAAGACAGCTCTAACAGTGTTGGTTCCTTTCTTTGGATGAATCATTCCAAGCATCGTTGCAATTTTACCTGTGTCGTCGGCGATTATTGGGAATTCTATGTTTGCATTGAGCTTTTCTTTAATCCATCTAGTCCATTGTATGTGGCTGAAGACTTGGTCTATACTGAGGCCGATAAGTTCGCAGTTTAGTTTCTTGAATTCTTCATATCTCTTCTGAAAAGCATAGAATTCTGTTGTGCACACAGGTGTAAAGTCTGCTGGGTGGGAGAACAGAACAACCCATTTTCCCTTATAGTCATCTGGAAAGTTGATGACACCTTTCGTTGTCCTAGCTTTAAAGCTAGGCATCTTATCTCCTATCATTGGCAGTTTTCCAACTTCAACCAGCTCCA
>Ga0209183_1000150_pt1 | contig 32702 bp, 36 predicted proteins | sample LHCtaG_2_FD_184120 | JGI IMG/M metagenome (GOLD analysis project Ga0209183, IMG submission 184120) | Hot spring microbial communities from Little Hot Creek, USA to study Microbial Dark Matter (Phase II) - LHC4sed_replicate (SPAdes)... | ecosystem: Environmental > Aquatic > Thermal springs > Hot... | reverse complement strand
AAATGTAAATATATGAATACTTATTGAATAGGATACAAGGTGTTGCAAGGTATATAGATAGCATTGTTTTAAAGAATTCGAAGAGGCTATATTCAAAGCAAAACAAATTCTAGAAGTTGGTTGCATTTCAATTAATATTTACTAAGATTTAAGAAAAACACTATGTATTATAAAAGTATTTCAAATCATTGTATTAGCTGTATTATATTTATCTATAGATATAGGTTTTGTAGATGTTAAGATATTGTTATCAGCTAGATGTTTTCTTTATTTTTAGAAGATATTTATATACAGATTCAGCAGCTATAGCACCTTCTGCTGCAGCTGTTACTATTTGTTCAAATCTATATTTATGTTTTCCACCAGCTACATCTCCACATGCATATATCCCAGGTAGGTTTGTACTCATATCTGGATTTACAGCTATGTAGCCTTTTTCATCGAGTTCTAATCCTATTGACTTTAGGAATTCTTTTGGTGGTTCAGAGCCTATCTCTATGAAGATGCCATCTACATCTAGAGTTCTTTCCTCATTTGTCTCAATATTCTTTACCTTTATCTTAGATACTTTTTTATCACCAATGATTTCAGTAACTATGGTTTTTGTAATTATTTCTATTCTTGGATTTTTCTTTGCTTTTTCTACATAGTATGGAAATGCTTTGAAACTTTCTCTTCTATGGATTAAATAAACCTTTTTAGCTATTGTCGATAGGTAGAGAGCACTTGAAAGTGCTGAGTCTCCACCACCAACAACAGCAACAACCTTATCTTTAAAGAAGGTGCCATCACATACAGCACAATAAGACACACCCCTACCAATGAATCTATCTTCACCAGGAACATTAAGCCTTCTCTTAACAGATCCTATAGCAAGAATCACTGCATAGCTACATAGCCTCCTACCATTCTCTGTCTCAATACACCACAACTCGCCATCTCTATTAATAGACTTTACATAGTCTCCAGCAATTATAGAAACATTATATTTCCTAACATGATTTTCAAACATCTCTGTAAGCTTAGCTCCTGAAACCTCAGGTAAACCAGGATAGTCATCAACTATGGGAGCTATAGCCATTTGACCACCAATATCTCTACTAACCACAACAACATCGACATTAAATCTAGCTAGATATAAAGCAGCTGTTAAACCTGCTGGTCCAGCTCCAACAACTATACAGTCATGTATCTTTTTAGATTTTTGCAACGCAAGTCTAAATTTACTCATATCAAACAACCATTTATCTTACATTTTATCTTTAAAAAATAAAATAACTTTCACCAGAATTATAAATATATATAATATAAAAATTTGAACTGTTAGTATTCTTCTTCTCCAACACATTTAACAATAGTAAAATCGTTATATCTACCTGTGTATATATGTTCTAGTGTTTCTATATGGTCTATTCTATAAACTCTATTTACCGTAATTCTATTTTTGAATTCATTTATTATATCTACGTCACCTTCAATATATATCTTTACACAATCCCTACCAGAAACATTTTCTACATAACCTTTTAAGTTCAATGCTTTAGCTACTCTCCACACATATCTTCTAAAACCAACACCTTTAACCTCTCCACATAAAATAATTGATAATGCCTTATTTTCAAAATGTAGAGTCATGTTTTGAGCCATATATCTATCACACTAACCTAAACTGTGACAAGACTTTTTGATCAGCAACATACTCCTTAAGCTCTTTTGGCACTACGACTTCAGGTTCACCTTTCCCAATAACTTCACCCATAACTATAGGCTCTAAGCCTCTTGACCTAAGCTCTTTAACTAGATCATCTACAATATTGCTTGGTGTAATCATTATAAAAGGTCCATTTGTACCACTTGTGCTATTGGGAATGATATAGAGCTTTGTTGCTATTCTTGATATTTCTGGAAATAGAAGTGGTATTTTATAAAGTTTTATCTTAGTGTTTGTTCTCTCCGCTAACTCTCTAACAACAAATATTCCTGGACCTGTAACATCTGTTGTTACAGCTATATGCTCATCTTCTCTAAACTGCTCAGAAAACTCTGGGAGATATCTATATATAGCAATCGCTGCTTCGATATTTGGCTTAGAGATTAATTCTATTGCTTTGTTCTTCGCCCTTTCTACTTCCTCAAATGAAATACCATAGCTTTCTAAATCTTTAACCAAACTTTCATCAATTATGGAAGATAAATAGAGGTTTATAGGGGCAAGCTCACCCATAGGTCTTGATATAATAAGTTTCATACCTGGAACAACCCTATCTTCAAATATTGGTGGCATTCTATCGCTATATCCAATAGCCGTTGCCCCCATTAAAAGTCTTCCCATTTTTGGCTGCTTTTCATAGACTATCTCTATATTGTATTGACTAGCAAATTGCTTAGCATTTCTCCAAAGCTTATCTAAAAGCTCTTCTGTTGGAGCATTTAAAACAGGTAACATTCTAAGCTTTTTATGTACACCTAAAACAAATATGTCGTTGAATGAGTTACTTATAGCACCACTTACTTGCTTTACATCACCAGGTTCTTGAGAAGGATCAATTATATGTATAGTATCATTATTTATTGCTGTAACCCCCTCTCCACTATTATATGGTATAAAGTCAAATAATATAAACTCATCTTCAGGAAATGGTGTTAGTATTGAATGCCCCTTACCAATAGTTATAGGAATTCCAGATCTTGTCAATCCTTTATATATCGGTGCTATTTTTTCTAAGAAACCTTCAGGTGAATCTGCATATCTTTGATATATTTGGACAACTGTTATAGCATACAAATCTCTTCCTCTAGATAGAGATTTTAAATCTTCTAATGACAAATCTTTATCATTACCCAAAGAAAATATCCTTCTATATATCTCATCAACACTGCCAGAAACAATCAATGCATCTTCTCTAGGAGCTATAGAGAGTTTTGATTCTTTAAGTTCTTCTCTAAGCATTCTTATAGCAGGATATACAACTCTTAAAAGATCAACCTTAACAGCACAGCCTGTAGCTAGTGCTAAGGGGTTTAACCCAAGCTTTTTATAATATTGTATCCTCTCAATAATCTCTTCAAACAACACCTTCACCTTTTAACAATAGTTATTCTCCAAACACCTCTATCTATATTCTCAACAGAGAGAACATCATGTCCATCCTCTTTAACAGCTCTAGGAACATTTTCACAAGATGGAGGATTATCAGTCAAAACCTCTAACACTTCACCAGTACTAAGCCTAGTTAAAGCTTTTCTTGTATAGATAACAGGGTAAGGGCATGTATATCCTCTTACATCAAGTATGTACCTTTTTTCTTCAACCTTTACAAATTTTGCCATGATAGATGCCCTTTTCTATATCTTTGTTATTGTTAAAATAAGTGAATGTACCTTTAAAAACTTTACTCCGGTAACAAAAAGCCTTTACACTATATTGTTTATCATACAAGCAATTCTTAAATAAATAACATTGTTATAGTTACTTATCAAGGTGTTTTGACATGTCAATGAAAATAAGGTTTAGAGACTTCATAAAACAGAAATATAGAAGAATATTTAGCAACGAGGGTTGGAATCCAATAGTAGCAGGAATATTAATAGGTTTGGTAAATATAGTGTCATATATATGGGTTAAAAAAGCATTTACAGTATATACAGGGTTTCTAAACTGGGGCCAACATATATATAGCTTAATTGGATTAAAGAATGTTGTTAAAGCACCAAAGCTTATACCTTTGCTTGAACCTACAAGTGTTGGTGATATTGGTGCAATAATAGGGGCTATGTTAGCCGCATCACTTTCTAATGAATTTGCTTTTAGAAGAATTAATAGTAGAATAGAGGTTTTTGAAAGTATAGCTGGGGGTATTTTAATGGCTTTAGGAGCTTCGCTAGCTTTTGGATGTAATTGGGGTGGATTCCTATCAGCTATAACATCGTGGAGTTTACATGGCTTTGCATTTTTAATAGGGGCTTTTGCTGGAGGTTATATAGGGCTTAGATATGTTAATTGGAAAGCTGAAAAGCTAGTATCATTAGAGTTACTAGAGCTTGGCTCATCTATAACAACTGTTAAAAAGGGTTATAAGGGAAGTGTAAAACTCTATACATCACTAGCTCTAGCTATACTAGCTCTATTAATTATCTACTATGCAATTATAGGCAATCCAATGATTGGAGGACTATTTGTAGGCATTGCTATAGGGATAGTTCTTCAAAGAGCTAGATTCTGCTTTGCAACAGCATTTAGAGACCTATTTAATGGCCCTGAAAATGCTAGAGCACTAGATATACATAAAGGTATAGCTATAGCAATATTAACAGGTTCTATAGGTGTATTTGCATTAAAGTATATGGGTATGGTTGGAGAAAGTATAGGTGTAGCTCCAGTATATATAACAAATGTTATAGGAGGTCTAATATTTACATTTGGAGCTATCTTAGCAGGTGGATGTGCATCAGGACTATTATGGCGTACTGGTGAAGGACATGCAAAGGCGTGGATAGCATTACTATCAACAGTTTTAACTTACCCAATATTCAACAATATAATACAACCACATTTAAGTGGCTACCCAAAAATATTTATACCACATTCAATTGGATGGATACAGGCATTTATATCCATGTTCATATTTGTAATACTCTATATAGTATTTATATATTACCTAGAGTATAGATATAGAGCGAAGTAAAAATGATCATGAAGCTATAATAAGATAGTCTTATAAGAATAGAATTTTTTGAATCCGTTTATATATATAACAATTGTTGCTGTTCTATTAGTTTTAACATTTCTAATAACTTTCTTATATGGCTACACTCATTGCTTCTAATAATCTCTAGCATATTTTTAATCAATTCTAATATTGTTATATATATCCCATAACACTTACTAACAACACTGATATATTTAATAATTTTTGTATATTCTTCAATAAAGCTCTCTTCAAATTTTAAACACATCAAAATATTTGTATTCTAATGTTCTACCACTTAATTACTTACTAAATGAAATATTATATCTAGAGACTTTTCAATAGCTTCTAAAATTGTTTTAAAATTTTTAAATATATAAATGTCTCAAGAGTGATTATGGCTGATGATTGCATTACATATTTATTCTCTATTTCTCTTTAGTATTGAGATAACCATTGTGAACTATATCATCAATTTTAAAAATTGATTGAATTTGACTTCTTATGCGAAAAAGTTTTAACTTTAGATCACCATCAATCATTTTTATCCCTAATACATGAAGTTAAGATGATTCTAGACCTTAAAAATGCTGTAAATGTTATTGAAAAAAGTATGATATTATGTTTAATTTTTAGATAACTTAAGGAGGTTTTCTATACTGTCTAAGCTTTTAATTAACTGTTCATGGATCATAGGACCTAGTCTATTCACTTCTATGTCTTCAAATTCTCTCAATAACTTTATATTATCACTTTCGTTTATTACCTCTTCAGCTATTCTAAAAAGTATGTTGTCCTCTTTATATATGTGATCTCTAAGCATTGTTATATAGCTTAAAGCATTGTTGATAAATTTAGCTTTAGCTTCAATATTTTTATCGAGACTTTCCAAAGACTCTATCATTGCTTTAATATATCCTCTACCTAATTGATGTTCATAAAGCATAACCTCTATAGGTCCTCCTTCCCTAGGAATACCTTTTGCTTCAAGTAGTGGAAATAGCGAGTTTTCTTCCTTTCCATGGTGGCACCTATCAGCGTATTCTCTAAAGAATTTCAAAAGCGTATTAAGTGCATTGATAGATACTTTCTCTTCTCTCTTTATTCTCATAGTAGCTAATTCAAGTAATGTTAAAGCTCTTTCAATAACTCTATGTTCATTCATTAAAAGCTCTATAGCCTTCATAAGTATTCACAAACAAGAGTTTTACACTAAGCCTATTAAATACATATAAAATCATAGTATTTTAACCTCAAGATTTCTCTTAAGTTTTACGTTCTATTTATATATCATATATTAATTCTATTCTTAGTAATTTAGAATTAAACACTAAATCTAAAAGAAAGACAAAGACTATACAACTTTTGTAAAGAATTAAACATTTCATGTAATAACAATAAGCTATAAATTTAATTTTTAAGCATAACCTAGAATAGGGATATAAATACCAAAATAGAATATAAATATAGTTCTATTTAAATTTCTTTAGTTAGTGAATTAAATAGTAAAAGCATATTAATTAGCGGTACATCACATTCTATGCTATATACTACAACCTTGCTGTTGTAATATATCCCTAAATTTCCTCTCAACTAAGTCTTTATTAACAAACTTTAGGTCATATTCTATAGCATTCAAAATAAGCTTTTCTACAAGGCTATCATCTATTATTTTATTCTCAATATCTTCAACATATCTCATATTAGCCTTTGTTGTTGTTTTTGAGGCTCCTATTGGACAAAACTCACCAACTTTTATAGAATATTCATATGTTCCTATAAGCTTTGCATATCTTATTATATCTTCTTTATCTAAGCCTATCAATGGCCTAATTACAGGTATTTCAGAAGCTTTGTTAATTACAGAAAGATTGTGTAGCGTTTGAGAAGCAACCTGCCCTAAACTCTCTCCAGTTACAAGAGCCTTTACACCTATTCTTTTTGCAAGTCTACTTGAAACCTTCATCATAATCCTCCTCATTGCTATAACCATGTGATCTTCTCTTAAATTCAAAGCTAGCTTCATTATCAAACATCTTAGATCTATTACATAAAGTTTTGGGTTATATCCAAAGATCCATTTATCTGTTAAAACCTTTGCAACTCTAAGAGCTCCATAAACATGTCTATCACCACCTAAGTTAAACAAAACCATATGAACCTTGAAACCCATTCTTAATAGAAACCATGCAGCTACAGGTGAATCTATACCTCCTGAAAAAAGAACTAAAACCATGTCTTTACTATCTATAGGCAACACCCTTTAGATCCTTAAATATCTTATCATAGATAATGCCTCTCTTCAAAACCTCTATACTATATACTTATAAATGTTTTAGTCAAATCAGATTTAAGTTTTAATCTTTATTAAAGTCTTATTAATTCTTTCATTAAGACTTTTATTGTTTGTTTAGATATCTAAGTTTAGCATCTATTAACATATCTTTAGTTCTATGCAAAAGAATTCCAAGAATATTGTTAATTAAATCATTAAAGCTATTGAATTCAATAGTTATCACTAGCACAATACTTGACACCTTAGATGTAAGGTTATAGCAATATTTAAAAAATATCTAAAATATATTTAATTGTTTATGAAACTATGTTTGGCGGTGGTATTTTTATTGCTATTGTTGTTGCTGGTGCTGTTAAGAGTCTTTTTAGTTCATCATCTAGTTTAAGTATTGCTATTCTTCCTCCTTGCATATCTAGCGATGTTATAAATTCTCCAACCCAGCTAACATAGACTTTTAAACCAAGTGTTTCTTCTACATATTTTCTTGCATCTCTATAGAATATGAATTTCTCCATATATGGTGTTCCTCCAGTTCCTTGAACAATCAATGCTATTTCATCGCCTTTTTGAAGCTTTAGATCCTCAGCTATTTTATCAATCATAAGCTTTGCTAATTCTCTTGATGGAATAACCTTCATACGTCTTATCCCAGGTTCTCCATGGACACCGATACCAAATTCTATCTCATCTTCTGGTAATTCAAATGTTGGTTTACCTGTTGTAGGCATTGTTGAAGGTGTTAAAGCAACGCCTATATCTCTACCATTGTCTATAACCTTTCTAGCAACTCTACCAACCTCTTCAAATGTGTATCCCTCTTCTGCAGCTGCACCTGCTATTTTATGAACCATTATATGTATTGTTGTTCCTCTTCTCTTCTCCTTCTCCGATATTGCTACATCGTCATTTACAGCTATATAGTCTATCTTTATACCCTCTCCTCTAGCCATTTCAATAGCTGGTACAAAGTTCATTAAATCACCTGTATAGTTTCCGAAGAAAACCCATATACCAGCATCTGTAGCAATCTCCTTTATAGCGGCATATACCTGCGGAACCGTTGGAGCTGTATATACATAGCCAGCACAAACAGCATCGAGCATTCCATAGCCTACATAACCAGCAAAAGCAGGTTCATGGCCACTTCCACCACCTGAGAGCAAGGCGACTTTATAATTAGGCTTTCTATATCTTCTATAAACATTGTTCCACTGTGGATCTAGCCTTATAATCTCTGGAAAAGCTAGCTCCATACCTTCAAGCATATCCCTGACAATTCTATCAGGCTCATTAACAAGTTTCTTTATAGCCAAAAATCCCACCTAGTAGATATCTATTGAAGTTCTTTTTAAATACTTTTATATTTTGCTAAATCAAAGTTTTAATTGGTGTTATAAATGCGTATAACAAAGTTAAGGGAAAATCAATTAAATAGATATATCCAAGCCATCACACTAAAGCATCTCATAAATGATCTAGGGATATTAAATGAGTAGCAAAATATATTCTATAGATGTTAAAAAATTCTGTGAGATACTTATAAACATTGCAGAATGTTTTTCAGCTAATGAAGAATATCTTAACTGGCTCGATGGACAGATAGGTGATGGTGATTTCGGGACAAATATTAGTAGAGGATTTAGAAAAATTAAAGATTTTCTCCAACAGAAAAAAGAGTTGGAGCAGCAAGATGTAGGTACAATACTTCAAGAATCAGCTATGCAGTTTATGCAGGTATCTGGAGGTGCTTCAGGTCCTCTAATAGGTATGATGCTTCTAGAGGCGTCTAAGGTTCTTAAAGGAAAGAAGGTGGTATATGTGAAAGAATTGATAGAAATGTTTGAATCAATGCTTAGAATTGCTAAGTTAATCGGAGGTGCAGAGGTAGGCGATAAAACAATGATTGATGTTCTTCAACCAGTTGTAGATGAAATGAAGAAGACTATAGAAAAAGAAAGAGATATCGATATGGTGAAACTCTTTGATTTATTGACCCAAACAGCAAAGAGATATCTAGAAAAAACAATTAATATGAAAGCCAAAAAAGGTAGAGCTAGCTATCTAGGTGAAAGAAGCATTGGAAAACAGGATCCTGGAGCCACAGCTATATATCTAATTATAAGAACATTCTACGAAACATTAAATGAAAGAAGAAGTATAAAGATTGTTGAATATAATAAAGATTCAGGGACAATAATAAGAGAAGAGTATATATAATCCCTAAATAAATATGACAATAATTTAAAATATTTATTACAAAACCTTGACATTTTAAAGAACAACACATTATAGCTATTGTGCCTATGCTTGCAATAGGAATCAATCTTTTCTAAGAACATGTTTAAAGTATATAACTCTGCTTAGATACTCAATTAAAATTCTTAATGCTATGACGCATACTGTAGAAGGTAAGAGAAGCATTAACGAGTTCAAGAGTAATTTGAACGACAGGCGCTTAGCTAAGTGATACATAATTTATAGGCTTTTGATTGCTATGTATTTTTTGAGGTAGTTTTATGTCATTTGAAGAAGTCGAGGTTTTGAGGAGACGTGCCGAGGCTTTTTTAAGAAATGCTGAAAGACTTGTTGAGGAAGGTGAATACGATCTTGTTGTATTTAATTTAGAACAGTATTGTCAGCTTTTGTTGAAGTATAGACTATTGATTTTGACAGGTAGCTATCCTAGAACACATTCTCTTAGAAGACTTATTAGGGAGCTAGGGGTTTTAGAGCCTAAAGTACTAGAGCTTGTGAATAATGTCCCGAATCTCCATTATATTGCTAGACTTGAAGAAGCATACATAGCATCTCGATATCTACCAATAACATATGAGGAGAAAGAGGTGAAAGATCTCTTAAAATTTGTTTTAGAGGTGTTTAAACCTCTTGTCGAGACAGTATGAGCAAAAAGTATTGAGTTATTTACGTAACTTTAGAGAAGTTGCTAAACTAGTTAAAGAAATTGTCAAGAAGTTTGATCCGGAAGTCCGTGTATATGTATTTGGGTCTGTTGTTACTCAAAGGTTTACTGGTGCAAGTGATATCGATATCCTGGTTATTACGAAGAATATCGATAGAAAGTATGATATGATGGTAGAGGTGTATAGAAGTACAGATGCACCTGTAGAACTTCATATAGTAACACCTAAGCTATTTGAGAAATGGTACCGTAGATTTATAAATGATAAAGAATTGATAGAGATTTAACCATGCCATTCCTAGAACCCTCAACAATGCAAATAAATAGATTAAGCTAATATGGAATACTATAACATTTATCTCTAAATTAAAGCAATGCTAAAGATTTATATATCTAAAAAACTCTCTCTTTCTAGAGGGATATACAATGAATATTAATGAAACAGATAAAGATGTTGTTTTAAATGCTCTCAAAGACCTTAAAAAAGGTTCTATGGCTATGATGATAGCACAAATTCTATCACTAATACTAACAGTTATATTAGTAGCAACAATCTTTCCATTAATCTATATGTATCTAACAGCCACTACAGCACCAACAATACAGACAATGCCTTTTAGAGGTCTTATAGCTATAGTTATTATTACTACAGGTATATTTGGTTTAGCATCTCTCATATTTACAATATATGGAATCTATCTAAAGTTTATTCCAGGCTCAAGCAAATTAAAGAAATGGAGAGATGAATTCTCAACCCCTTCAACACTTATGAAAATAGGTTATATAGGTGGGTTAATACTTATCGTAATTGGTATAGTTGTTATGGTTATACTAGCAATTATTTTGCTTCCTTCAATAGGTAGAGGAGTTTCAACTCCTATGAATCTCCTTAGATTTTTATCACCATTATTTGGAGGTTTAGCAATAACTATGATAGGGGGGTTGCTATGGCTTATTGGTGTTATTGGGATGATAATACTTTTCTTTAAATTAAACAGCATTTTTGGTGAAACATTGTTATTAATAGTAGCTATAATCCTTATAATAACAATTATCGCTGGATTGTTAGCAGCTATACCATTTATAGGAATATTCATCAGTGTAGCTGCTACTCTATTGCCATTAATAGCTTGGATATTAGCCTATATAGGTATAGGAAATATAATAAAGAGGTTATCAGCTACATAAGCATTGTTATCTATGTCACAACAATATAATAGCAAATAAATTGATATGTTATTATAGTGCTTTCATTTTAATCTTGATATTAAATTTATAGAGATTATCAATAAATATAATATAATATTGAAACCTTGATATATTTTTAGTATTTATTATAGTGTCAGAATCTCTAACCTTCTTCATCAATCACAGAGGGTCCCATTCATCATCCTTACAAAGTATATAATTCAATATCTAAGTTTAAAATGTTGTTTTATTTCAATTATATTTTATAGAAGTGAAGCTATAGATGCTTTATTAGATTCTTAGCTTCTTCAAATCCCTTTTTCTTTCTATAACTTGTTCAACAACCTTTATATCTAGCATTTTACCAGAATATAGCCTATCTTTTGAAATCGATAAAGATTTTCCACAGTAGGGGCATATACCCATATAGAGATTTACGATATCATTTATAGATCTCATACCTGTTGAATCATCATTGAATCCTGTTACATAGTAATATAGAAGCTTTCCACAGCTTGAGCATCTATACATAATAGGCATTTTCACACCGCAATTCTATGCCTAGAACTATATTTCTAGATGTAAAGGGTTATTTATATTTATCTCTAGCTTCACTTAACATAGATAGATAGTCATCTATAGAGCTAGATAAAACCTGTAGAAGCTTCGACTTTGCATCAAATGTATAAAGCTTTTCTATAAGTCTTATAGTTACACCTCTAGGTGTTATAACACTATCCCTTATATCACTTACAGATCTATGCTCTAATAGTTCTCCAACACCTTTAAATATAGATGAGGCGGCTTTCTTAGCAATAAAATATGGTATACCTGCTTTAAGAGCTGCTAATATAAATACATCAGCTATTTCAGCTATTAAAGCAGGTGTTGATGCAGATATAAGTGTGAGAATATCGAGTGTATCTTCATCAACCCACACAACATCTCCTAAAAATCTAAACAGCTTCTCGACATCAGAGTCTTTCTCGCCATGTGGGGTGAGTGCTATAAAGCCTCTATTAACCTCTACAGCAATATTTGGCATAGCTCTATATACATAGGATTTAGGTAGATAGCTCTTAATTGTTTTATAAGGAACTAGAGCAGCTATAGACACTATAACCCTATCAACGCTATTAGAAGAGATTTCACTCAAAACCTTCGCTACATCACTTGGTTTTACAGCTATTATAGTGATATCGCTATTTAAAACAGTTTCAATATTGCTTGACATTGTCTTTAAGCCTAGTTCTCTAGCGTTTTGAAGAGCTTCAGAACTCTTGTCATATACCATAATATTAGCTGGATTTACACCACTGTTTATAAGACCTATTGATATGGCTCTACCCATTCTTCCAAAACCTATTATCCCAATATTTAAAGCCATAAATCGCTCCCTAGAATAGCTATAGTAGAGCAGAAACTCTTTTATTTTTGACCTGCTATAGAGCTTTCTATAGGTATATATCATGTCGCTAAATCCACCATCTCTAAAAATGTTTAGAAACATTATCGCATCTCTTCGTGGTGAAGCAGGTTTTAGATATATAGCAAAGGCTAGGGAGTTGTCTAAGGCAGGTTTCAAGGTGATTAACTTTGGTGTTGGACAGCCAGATGTACCAACGTTTAAACACATTGTTGAGGAAGCCAAGAAGGCTCTCGACAATGGCTTTACAGGATATACTGAAACTCAAGGGATACCAGAGTTAAGAACAGCTATAGCTGAGTATCTAAATGATAGATATGGCGCAGATGTTAAAGGGGATGAGGTTATAGTTACACCTGGTGCAAAACCAGCTATATTTCTAGCTATTGCTGGATATATCGAACCTGGTGATGAGGTTATAGTTCCAGAACCCTCTTTTCCAGCATATCCAGAGATTGTTAGATTTCTTGGTGCTAAGCCTATATATGTTCCATTAAAATGGCTTGGAGAGGATAGAGGTTTTGAAATAGATGTAAATGCCATAGAGAATGCAATAACATCTAAAACAAAAATGATTGTTGTAAACAATCCGCATAACCCTACAGGAGCCGTGTTTACAGCTAAGGAGATTGGTGAGATATATAGAATAGCTGTTGATCATAAACTTCTTGTTTTAGCTGATGAAATCTACGACAACTTTCTCTATGATGGGGCAAAGCTAAAGTCGTTTATAAGCTTCTCTGATTGGAGAGACCATGTGCTTTACATAAACGGCTTCTCAAAGACGTTCTCAATGACTGGGTGGAGACTTGGATATCTTGTAGTTAGAAGTGAGATAGCATCTAAAATAACTAGGCTAGCTGTAAATATATGGTCTTGCGCTACATCATTTGTTCAAAAAGCAGGTATAGCTGCTTTGAAAGGTTCATGGAAACCTGTAGAAGATATGATAAAAATGTTTGAGAGAAGAAGAAACATAGCTGTAGAAAAGCTTAGAGAGGTTAAAGGTGTTGAGGTATGGTCAAGTAGAGGGGCATTCTATCTCTTTCCATATATAGGTAAAATACTGAAATCTCTAAATATATCATCAGAAGAATTTGCAGAGAAGCTTATTGAGAAAAAACATGTAGCTGTACTACCAGGGTCTGTATTTCCTGAGAAAGCAGGTTCAGAGTTTATTAGGATAAGCTTTGCTCTTAATGAAGAAGCTATTGTTGAAGGTGTTAAAAGAATAAAAAGCTTTGTAGAGGAGATGATGAGCAAGGGATAAAAAGACTAGCTTTGTGTTTTCAATATTCTTCTTTTTCTAGGCATAACAACAACTCCATCTATAGATTTATTGTTTAAATAGCATTCAATGGCTTCAACAACGGCTTCATCCATACCTTTAAGAGCTTCGTATGTATATGCCCCTATATGAGGTGTTATTATAACATTTGGATATTTCTGAAGTGGGTGCTTCTCATCTATAGGCTCACCTTCAACAACATCAAGAGCTGCTGCAGCCACCTTCCCCTTCTCTATATATTCAATAAGTGCTGATGTATCTATGAGCTCTCCTCTAGCTGTGTTAACTATTATAACACCATTCTTCATTTCTTCAAATGCTTTTCTATTAATTATATGCCTTGTCTCTTCAGTTAATATTGTATGTAGTGTTATTATATCGCTTTCTCTTAGCAAATCCTCTAGTTTTTCTACATATATACATCCAATTCTCTCTACATATGCTCTAGATACATATGGATCATATACAAAAACTCTAGAGTTGAATCCTTTTGCAAGGATAGCAGCTACTCTAGAACCAATGTTGCCAAAGCCTATAACACCTACTGTAAGACTTGAAAGCTCTTTACCTACATATTTTGCTCTTTCATGCCATCTACCGCTCCTTACACTATTTGCAGCCTCAACAACTCTTCTAAGTGCAGCAAGCATCAATGCTATTGTAAGTTCAGCTACAGCCTCTCTCTCCCTCCATCCAGGAACACGAGCAACTATAACACCATGCTCTTCAGCAGCCTTTACATCTATATTGTCATAGCCTATACCATGTCTAACAATCATAACAACATCATTGTTATTTTCAAAAAATTCTCTGCTATAGAACGGAGTAACGCTTGCAACAATGAAATGTACCCCCTTAAGCATCTCAGCAAGTTTCCTTCCATCTATATCTCTGGGAACATCAATTTTTACAACATCTCCTAATCTCTTTAACTTTTCAATTGCATCTGTATATATTCCAAAAGACTTTGAATTCACAATAGCTATCTTTATATCCATCAAAATCACACAACAAAATATTCTCCAACAACAGATTCAAGAGATTTTCTAAGCTCTTCAACCTGTTTGCTGTTAAGTCCTTCACGCATCTGGATAGGTGGATACCCAGGATCTATACCTCTGAATCTCAATACCTCTCTTAAAAGCTCTTGGGTCTCTAAACCAAATTTTGCCAATATCCTCCTAACTCTAACAATCTTATACTGTAGCTCAACTGCTTTGCTATGATCACCACTTTTCACAGCCTTATAAAGCTCTACAGCTATCTCTGGAAAAACATTCGATATACCACATATATGTGCATACATACCTATAGCAAATGTAACATAGAGAAAGTTATCACCTGCACCACCTATAAAGTAGCTTGACCCAAACCTCTTAACATATTCAATCATTTGCTCTATATCGTAGCTTGTATCCTTTATACCCACAACTGCAGATACCTCCCTAGATATATATTCAAAGTCATCTGGCGATATATTGTAGCCTTGTCTACCTTTATTATTATATATAACTATATCTACATCGGCTTTGGAAGCTATATAGCTAAAGAACTCTACCAAACCTCTTTTAGTAGGCTTATGATATATAGGGCCAACAACGCTAACAACTCTATAGCCAAGATCTTTTGCGGCTTTGGCTAGATTTGTTATGGATTCGATGTCGGCGCCACCAACATGTGGAAGAAGAGAAAGTCTATTATTTGAAAACTCTATAGCGTATCTATAAACCTTCTCTTTAACAGCATTAGACAATATAACGCCTTCGCCATAGGTTCCTGTTAAGAATAGTGCATTTACCCCTTTACTTATTTGAAATTCTATCATAGCCTTAATACATTCTGTACATAAATCATTATTTTTTGTCAAAGGCGTTAATAATGCTGTTAATATACCTTCAACTCTATACCTCATATGTTTCACCAAAAAGAATATATGCATAGTCTTAACTAAAAACTTTAATAAAAATATATCGGTAATGATTCAAGTTAAATATTTAATTATGTAGCAACTATGACTAGCACTGTAGCAAGTCTCTAGATATAGTGATTTGAAATGTTTATATCTATAGATATAGGTACCTCAAGTATCAAAATCATTCTCTCAAATCCTAATGGAGAGATAGTGAAGAGCTTTAGAGATGAAATACCTCTACATATTCCTCAACAAGGTGCAGCTGAACATAGCCCTAATGAAATTTATCAACTTGTTTTAAAGGGTGTTAAAAGTATTGTAAAAGGGTTTGAATCTAGTATAGAGGCTATAGTCTTTAGTACTTATCTCCATGGTTTAGGAATGCTTGATGCCGGATTTAATCCTATTTCAAATATATTAACACATCTTGATAGTAGAGCAGGTAGAGTGCAGAGTTTATTGGAAGAACATGGTGTAGAGCTTTATAGAAGAACAGGATGTCCACCGCTATTCATTTATCCAATTGCGAAGATCTTATGGCTTCAAAAAACAAGTGGTTTAGATGTTAAATACATTTCTTTTCTAAAGGACTATCTAATCTATAGATTTACATCACAAAAATTCTTTACAGTGGATTATGGTGTTGCATCTGGAAGTGGTCTTCTCAATATATATTCTCTTAGGTGGGATGATTATGCCTTGAGTATTGCTGGGGTGGATGAGAAGATGCTACCAGAGGTTGTTGAAGGGGCTAAAGTCTTAGAATATATGTCTTTTCCAGAGATCGGGCTAAGAGATAAGGTTGCATTGGTTTTAGGATCTTTTGATGGTGCTCTTCAAAACATTGGATATTCTATATATGGCGATGAAGCTATACTCAACCTAGGCTCTACAGCTGTTTTAAGAATTCTTTCAAGAAATGTGATTCTCGATAGAGATAAGAGAATGAGGTTCTTTTGCTATTATGCAGCAGATGGATATAGGGTTGTTGGAGCCGCTTCAAATAATGGTATGACAGCTTTAGAGTGGTTTAGAAAGGTGTTTCTAGATAACATTGAGTGGTCTTTAATAAACAGTATTGTAGAAGGTGTTGAGCTATGTAGCAACAATGTTGTTGTGCTGCCTTTTGTAGCTGGTGAGAGATTTCCATATAGATCGCCATATCTCTCATATATTGTTGTAGGGCTGGGGCTGTCTCATGAAAAGAAACATGTTGTGAGAGCATCATTAGAAGGAATAGCATTTGTGTTAAAGGCTATGGCCAAGGCTTTGGAAGAGAACGGACTATCTTTTACCGTAGCTCACTGTGCAGGTGGTGGATGTTCTATAGAAAGCTTAGTTAAAATTGTAAGCCAATCCTTATGCAAATCTATAGCTATATATGATGATAATATAGCAAGAAATGCCTCATCTCTAGGAGGGGTTGTAGTAGCTATGAAAGCTCTTGGCTATGGAGATAGCATATCAAAAATATTGCTAGATTCCATTGCTAGATCTAAAGCTAGGGTTGTTGAACCCTCTAAAAATCTATGTTTAATCTATGATAGATGCTTCACTAGATTTGAAACACTTGTAGAAAATGTTATAAGGATGCTTTCCCCTAATGGGGATAAAGAATGAGGGTGTTGTCAATAGATATTGGTACCACAAATATAAAGCTATCTCTTGTAGATATATCTATAGAAGATTATCAGATGAGATTTATAGAGAGTATAAATGTTGATCAGATGTTCATTAAAAATGAAGTAGGTTCTGCTGAACACATACCACAATATATAATATCTACTGTTGATAAGGGTATAAAACATATAGTTAAATCCCATGGAGCTCCAGAAGCAGTTGCATTGGCGACTTATCTTTTCGGGCTTGCATTAATGAATAGATCAAAAGGCCTTTTAACAAATATATATACATGGGCAGATGAAAGAGCGGTTGAAGTTGTTAAAGAGATTAGAGAGCTTGGTGTAGAGCTTTATAGAAGAACAGGATGTCCGCCGACACATATCTATGCTCTTCCAAAGATTCTATGGTTAAGAAAGCATAGAAAAGAAATTGTACAGGAGGCTGATCTATATCTAGATCTAAAGTCTATAATTACAAACCATTTTCTACATAGAGCCATTACAGATATGTCTTCAGCTTCTGGAACCTATCAAATGTTTAATATATATTCTCTTAGGTGGGATGGTTATGCTTTGGGTGTTGCTGGGGTGGATGAGAAGATGTTACCAGAGGTTGTTGAAGCAGACTATGTAGAGTATATACCATTGGATGTTACAGCTGAGCTGAATATATATGATAGAATACCATTGGTTATAGGATTATTTGATGGTGCTTCGATGATATATGGATTAACTGGTGGTAGAAGCAATATAGCTGTTGCCAATCTTGGTACAAGTGCAATGATTAGAACAGTTATAGAGGAGCCTATTATCGATAATATTAATATGATGAGGTTTCAAACCTATTATTTCTATAGAGAAAAGTGGCTTAGTGGAGGAGCTATAAATAATGCAGGTATAGCACTAAACACACTTATAGATATATTGACATCTGGTTTAGAGGTTGATAAACAAAGGCTTCTTAACGAATTATATAACTATAGATTTAATGAGGATAGAAAACCACTATTTTTACCACTCATATATTCTGAGAGAATACCGTTTCTTAAGACAGATATAGGGGGGAGTATTATCGGATTAAAACCAGATGTAAAGACTTTAGATATAGTTGCTTCATGTATCGAGGGAATAGCAATGCTTTTGAAGGTTATATGGGAAGCACTTGAAGACAATAATATATCTATAGATGATGTTAGAGTTGGTGGGAAGCTCTCAGGAATACCATTTGTTAGAACAATGCTTGCAAATCTTTTTAATAGAAAAACGATATGGACAGATATTGTAGATGTGTCCCATTTAGGTAACGCTCTCTTAGCAGCTACATCTTTAAGATATTCATCAGCTAAGCAAATCAGAGATTTTATAGATTATGCAATTGCGAAGATGTTTATAATACCTGAAGAGAAGTATGTAGAGAAATATAGAGAAAGATATCAAATATTTAAAAAATATCTATATAGTCTATATAGTTCGTAAACCTTTATCTAAAAATAAGATATTTTCTATTATATAATATAAACATGTGTTTATAGCATTGAAAGTAGGTCTCTTAAATTGTTAAATGATCTCTTTATAGATTCTATTGGTGGTTTATATGGGTATGTCTCCTGTTCAATTATAATCCACTCGGTTCCGCCATAATCCTTCAAAACCTTTAATATATCTACCCACTGTACATCACCTTCTCCAATAACTACCTCAAAACCTTTATGGATATCCCTCAACTCTATAGCTTTCTTCTTTGAATATTCTTTAGCATGTATCGTTACAGCTCTTCCTCTGTACCTCTTAACAACATCTATAATATCATTGTTATCGATTTGCGCTGAAAGAGCATTGCCTATATCTAGCTGCATTATAACATCTGTAGATGTTCTGCTAAATATTATATCCCATGGACATTCACCTTCAACCTTAGTAAATTCTATGGCATGGTTGTGATAACCTATCTTCATTTTGTGTGGACTAAGCTTTTTAGCTAGGTTATTTAAGAAATCTGAGAATTTTATCCAATCGTTTTTTGTTCTTCTCATTTCTTCGGGAAGGGCTGGTATAATGAGATATCTATTCCCAAGAGTAGCATTAAATGATATTGTTTTATCTATTTCCAACTCACTAAAAGCTTGTATAGGGATATGGGCGCCTGCAACATCAAGTCCAACCTTATATAAGGTCTCTCTTAATTCATCTGGATCTCTTCCATAAAACCCAGCAAATTCAACACCTTCAAAACCTATATCAGCTATCTCTCTAAGTACATCGTTAAATCTTTTTTGAAGATCCTCTCTTAAAGAATATAGTTGAAGAGCTATGCGAAAGGCCAACACATCCACCTGATCTAGATGTTTAAACACTATTATTCTTAGCGAAGCATTTTAAGTTTTGCTTTTTGTATCATAAAGATGATCCATACAGAGTCTTCTCGACATGCTTTTGTCTATTATTCTGAAATTGCGGTATAGTATAAAGCATTTAGACTTAAGGGCTCGGGTTTTCTTTATTAATATAAACTATGTTTTCGTTTTGGTAACTTCCTCTATAGGTATATCTAGTTGTTTTATCCATGTATATAAATATAAGCTGAGCTATTTGAGCATTTACCTCAATTTCTATTCCATTTAGATTAAAAACCACCATTAGACCTTCGCCTCTTCCATTGTATCCAGGATCCCATACAGCAGTATATATTGTTGCACCTGCTCTTAATAGTGTTGACCTTGGTATTGCTAATGCAATTGTATTTTCCGGGACCTTTACAACTTCCTTGTATCGTATTTTATAAGCTCCAGGTTTAAGTATATAGAGGTTTTTTTCATTCGGCTTAATCTCGTCTACTTCAGGTAGATTTTTAGTGTTTCTATATAGTCCACCTCTACCCTTAAAGGTGAAGACTTTATCTAGATGTAGCTTTAAGCCGCTACAATCAATATCGTCTACACTAAGGTTGAAAATGTTTAAAAGTGTTTCAGGTGATAATATCACTGAAGCTCCCTAAAAATATCTTTATTATGTAAATTTTAAAATTGTAGCCTCTATTTCTTTAATGGGCAACGGTCTTTGTTAAATATCTTGGTGTATCAATAGGTCTTCCTAGCAACACACCTAGTCTATATGCCATAAATTGCAATGGTATAGTTGTGATAATTGGTACTAGGTATCTTTCAACACTAGGTATACGTATCTTAGCTACCTGTGTTAAGCTGTCTAGATGTTGGTCTGTTTCAAAGCCTATAGCAACTGTCTTTGCACCTCTATCAATTGCAAGTTGGATAAGGTTGTAGGTTGAGGCTATCGCGGGTCTCTCAAAAGGAACTATAAATATTGTGAATATACCTTCTTCTAGTAGAGATTGTGGACCATGTCTAAACTCGCCTGTTTCCACACCTTCAGCATGGATGTATGCCGTCTCTTTAAACTTTAAAGCTCCTTCTAATGCTATTGGATATGTTATACCTCTTGATGTTATATAACCACTTCTACATTGTGCTATATATTCAACAGCTTTTGAAGCTTCAGCATCTATTTTATGCATATAGCTTAGCAGCATTTCTCCTAAAATCCATAGCTTTTTAACCCCATCCCTATATTCAGATTCATGAATTTTGCCAATATGTTTTGCAGTATATAATGATACTAGATAAAGAAGTGTAAGTGTTGATGTAAATGTTTTTGTAGCTGGGATAGCCACTTCAGGACCTGCTGCAACAGGTAGGTAGAGGTTAGATAGATTAGCAAGCTTGGAACCTATATAGTTTGTTATACCCATAATAGTTGACCCTCTAATTTTGGCTTCAAATACAGACTGTATAACATCCCCTGTTTCACCTGACTGTGAAATAGCTACTACAACTGTTCCTGGAGAAACATTGTCAACATAATAAAGTGGAAACTCAGCAGCGCTTACAACAATTGAGTTTACTCCAGCAAGTTCAGAGAGATAATATGAGGCTATCAAACCTGCATGAAGGCTTGTGCCATTGCCTATAATAAATATGTCTTTAGCATCAGAAATAAGTCTTGCAGCAAACGAGAGATATTTTTCTTGTATTGATGACAATGTTCTTAGAATTGAATATGGTATCTCATAAATTTCTCTAATCATGTGATGTGGATATCCATCTTTATCAATATACTTTACATCTATATCTAGGTTTTTAAATGGCTTATCTATTCTACTTAATTCTGAAACACTATAAACCTCAACACCATTTTCTGTAATTAAAGCTACATCATCTTTACCTAACTCAATGTATTTATCTGCAATAGAATAAAGCATACCTCTACTCGATGAAACAGCAAACAGCTTATCTGAGACACCAATAAAAATGGGTTGGAGTGATGTATAGACAGCAATACAGCTGCACAAACTATTTAATATAGCGAGACTATAGAATCCATAGAGTTTTTTAATAGTGTTTACCAAAGCTTTTAAAAAATTAGGTATATCTTCAAATTCCTCTTCAAATAAATGAGCAACAATCTCAAAATCGCATCGCGAAACAACTCTATGTCCTTTGTAAATAACCTCATCTCTTAGCTTCTCATAGTTTGCAATAGAACCATCACCAACAACCGCTATAATGTTTTTGCAATCGCTATGGGGCTGGGTATTCTCTATATGAGGTTTGCCATGGGTAGCATATCTAGTATGGCCTAATGCAACCCAGCTATAGAGTTTGTTTAACCCATACCTCTCTACTAAAACATCAATTCTTGTAGCATCTTTAAATACCTTAACAGTTTTATCAACAGATATAGCTATACCACTTCCATCAAAACCTCTATACTCAAGACCTTTAACACCTCGAACCACAATATCAACAACATTATCTTTTCCACGTGAAATAGCTCCGAAAATCCCACCCAAGATAACCACCTAAACTATTAATAACACTATCCAATTATAAAGCTATATATTTATCGAGATCTTTGGATATAAATAGCCAGATTGATATCCTAAGATACCTATAGCAATAGATCTTCTAATACCATTCAATACAAACTCTTTATCATAGCCCAGCACCTTAACCATATATCTAAGTAGATCTGATGCCTTTATAGAACCAAACTCTCTAACATGGTTTACAACCTCTCTATATATCAACATAACATCTTCTGGAATCTGTGATTGGTATACAGAATTACCTTTAATGTTTAACAACACTACTTCATCTTCATATATATTTAATAAGCTATATGTAGCCTGGTCAACTCTTTTAACTCTATAAATACTCCACCCAGCATTTCTAAGCTTATTAAGAAGCCGAACCCTTTCTACAAATGCGAAAAGCTTATTAGCATTAACAAAACATCTCAATAAATTATCTGCTTCAATATTGCTTAATATTATGACATAAACATTAGAGTTATTTAAACATGTAAAACTATTTAGAAACTCAACGTTTTTATATTCATCGATAATCTCTTTAACTAATTCAGGCGAAACTTTATAAGAACATATCACTATCCCTTTCTCGGCTATAGAACCTACTAACTCATTAATTATATTTAAACCAAGTAAAATATTGAAGTTTATATATGGTGAAACCAATATAGCTCTATTCTTATTAACGAGATTTGTAAACATAAAGCTAACCCTATTTTAGTTATTTTTACTACATTAATTTTTGAGAGTATAGTAAAAGATATTGAATTCAATAGCTATATAACCCAATGTTCTATTGTTTCGCTTTCTCATTAAACATTTTATATAGTCTTTCAAGTGCTTTTCTTTTAATCTTAGCATCTATTTTTGCCTCTTCTATAGCCTCTTCAAGAAACTCTATAGTCTCTTTCATAACATTAAGCTTTATAGGATATGGCACACCATCTTTACCCCCATGTGCATAAGAGTATATAAATGGATCAAATGGATGTGTAACAGGGTCTTTGGAAGAGGGCTTCTCCCCATATATTATATCAGCAATGAGTGTTAGAGCTCTTATTGTTTCAGCTCCTACACCTCTTAAGATGAGAAGCTCTTCAAAATTAGATGGTTTAATTTCAGCTAGTTTATGAAGCGTTTGCTCTATTCTATTCATATTAACAATAGGTCTATAAAGCAAAGGGTTTTCCCCATGGTTTATATCCCTATAGATTAACCCGTCTCTACCACTAGATTTTCTAAACCATTGCTCAAGAGATTTATTCCCTTTAAGCATGCGATTTATGTCAGCTATATTTTTTATCAATATATTTGGAGAAGTTGAACTAATTGTATCTATTATCACCTTTCTAACACCTTTAGATGTGTAATCGATGAGGTTTATAGCCCTGTTAATAGAATTACATGCGATACCACTATGAGGATCTTTCTCAACTGTAAGATTGTTATGTATATGATATCGGCGAGCCATCTTTGTATTGGTATTCATACCTTGTTGAACAACAGTCCATAGACTGTTATGTGACAATATAAGGCTGTGGATATATAGAGAGTAACCATCTTGTAATGCAATACCATCTATTTTAGCAGATAACAAGCTAATATATCTAAATACATCAGCATCAACATCACTATTCTTACTTAATATATTCAACTCATCTACAACATTTCTAGAGTCTTCACCTTTACCTCCAAGAACAGCTATACCTATATCGTTAAATGTATATATGTTAGCAAAATCTTTAAGAACATATAGAACAACTGTTGTAGAGCCGCTGCTATCCCAATCCATACCAATCACATTGTTAAACGCTTGAAACCATAGAGGATCAGACAATTTTTCCACAAGTTTTTCAGGTCCAAAAGCATCAATTATGTATAGAGCTATTGCCTTTCCAAGTCTCTTCATGTATTGTAAAAGGATTGGAGGCACATGGCCCTCGTGGAGAGGAAGCTCAGCAGAGCCTTTTATATACATATCTATCAAATAGGATGTATTTCTTAAAATATTTATAAATATTGACTCTTCAACAAAAATATTCGTTGACAATAATATAACTTTTATAGATTTATATCTCTATATATTTAGCGTGCTAAGGTGTTGATATTGATTATAGCACCTACAAAAATTGAAGATGTATGGCTATTAACTTTTGAATATGATAGTATTGCCTCTTTAGGGGGTTTGGGAAGAGCTGTTGCAATGTATGCAAAAGCGCTTTCTAAAGATGGATATAGAGTCACAGTGTTTATGCCTTCCCATGGCAGACATATGTCTAGAGATGTAAAGGGTTTTAAACCTATAGAAGAATTCCATGTTTGTGGATATAGAGTTGGTGTTGATGGTAATAGATATTGGTATTGTATAGGAGCTGAAGAGATATATATCGATGGTGTTAAAATTGTTTTGTTTAAGGGTCTAGATCCTGGTACAAGTAGATTTCTTGATGATTGGCATATATATGCCTATGCAGAGGAAAAAGCATGTCTATATTCCAGGGCTCTTATACATTGGATTGATAGATTTAACAATGTTCCTCATCTAATCCATGCAAATGATTGGTCATCAGCATTAGCTGGAGTAGCATTGAAGATATTCTTTGAGTTAAAGGGATATGCAATACCATTTGTATACTCAATTCATCTACTATCATGGAGATCATTTCCATGGCATTACGCCTCAAGTGAATGGTGCGGTCTACCCGATGCTCTTCACAGAATATGGAGATTTCATAGACATGAAACTGTAATTACGAGAAGCCTTTGGGACAGTGTATATGGAAACATCGATTGGTTTGCATCAATAGAGTCAGATATACTGGTATCTAATAGCTGGAGCTATATGAATGAGATCCTTAATCGCTTTGGTAGATGGATGGAGGAAAAAACTTTTGTTATACACAATGTAACTGACTGGAGTGTTAAAGATGTTGAGGCAAAGGTGGAGAGGGTATTTAAAACTAAAAGCCGTTCAGAAGTTAGAAAAATACTGATAAACGAGTTTCTTAGAAACTTAAAGAAAAGAAAAATAGGTGAGATTCATAGCTGTAGACTCCTTGTATCGGCAGCTGGTAGAGTTACATGGAGTAAAGGATTCGATATAATTGTCAATGCATTGGATTATATAGATAGAGATTTATGTGTAGTGATAATGGGTATACCTATAGGCGATATAGAATATGAAAGATTTTTATCTAGTATTGTTAGCAGTAGATGGGGTAGAGCATTAATTATATTAGATTCTGTTGATCAAGAGATATTGAAAACAGTGATATATGCATCAAATGTATTTGTAGTTCCATCGAGATATGAACCATTTGGATTAGTATCTATAGAAGCACAGTCACTAGGAATACCTGTGGTTGTTGCCTCTATTGGAGGACTCCCTGAAACAGTTTTAGATTTAAGGCATGATCCTATTAATGGCAGCGGCGTTGTGGTTTCAATAAATGATTTATGGAGTATGGGTGAAGCTATAAATGATATATCTATTTTAACAGAATTCACAGATACAAACGATATATCTGTCTTAAGAAACCTTAGAAGTTTCTGGGCTAAGGATATAGTCTATAGAAATCCCCAAATTGATTTAAGAGCCAATGCTATTAAATGGATAGATAGTAGATTTAGAGAAAATAGATTGAGAGAGTTATTAAGATCGTGTTATGAGAAGGCAAGAAACTATGCATATTATAGAGCATTATCACCACTATAAAACAAAGTCTCAGTAAACCTTATAAGGCAAACTAATAGCTGTTTAGCATCTATATGATGTAAGGCAATAGATATGGCATTGGCTATAGAGGTTAAGGGCTTAGTTAAAATCTATTCAAGGAATGTTATAGCTTTAAACGGTGTTGATCTAAATGTTGATGAAGGTAGTATTTTCGCTCTTCTAGGTCCTAATGGTGCTGGTAAAACCACGCTGATTAGAATTATAACTACACAGATTAAGCAGACAAAAGGCTACGTAAAAGTTTTTGGATATGATGTATCTATCTATGGATCTAAAGTTAGATCATTTATAGGCTATGTTCCTCAAGAAATGTCTCTGTGGAGCGATTTAACAGGATATGAAAATATGTTAATATATTCTAAGATCTATGGTATACCATCTAGCAGTAGAAAAAAGGTTATTGAGGAGCTTCTAGATTTTATGGATTTAAAAGAGGCCTCTAATAGAATGGTTAGAACATATTCAGGTGGTATGATTAGAAGACTTGAGATAGCGATAGCTTTGATGCATAAACCAAGGCTTTTAATTCTCGATGAACCTACAATAGGCTTAGATCCAGCGGCTAGAAAGCTTGTATGGGAGAAGATAACTGAATATCGAAGGGAATACAATATGACTATATTCTTTGCTACTCACTATATGGATGAAGCAGATAGATATGCAGATTTTATAGCTCTTATGAATCGAGGTAAAATAGTGGCTAGGGGTAGACCAGATGAACTTAAACAAAGCGTTGAAAGTGGGAAAATATCATTGAGACTATCTATAGATGGTGCAAAAGCTTTAGATATAATTGGTAAGCTAAGGGACGTCACTATATTGGGTGTTAATGGAGATATAGTAGAATTTTCAACACCAAACATACCACATGTTTTACCAAAAATCTTAGAGGAGCTATATCAAAACAGCTGTAAAGTTTATGAGGTAAAGATACATGAGGCAACACTTGACGACGTCTTTATAAAGCTTACAGGTAGAAAGCTTGCTGAGGAGGAAGAACATGGTAGATATAGGGATGTGGTTGCTATGAGAAAAATTATTAGAAGGGTTAGCTGAGATGTATATAGAACTCAAGAATATCGCTGTATCTATTCTAGCTATGGCTGAAATGGAGCTTAGGAGACTTAGACATGACCCTCTTGAAATCATTACTAGAGCTGTTCAGCCAATTCTTTGGATAACAGTATTTGGTGTTATAATGGCTAAAGCCAGAGCATTTTCAAGTGTTGAAGACTATATATCTTTTATCACACCAGGTGTGATATTACAGTCATCAACATTTATTGCATTAGCCTATGGAATTTCCCTGGTATTTGAAAGAGATCTAGGTGTGTTGAAGAAGCTGCTTACATCGCCAATACCTAGAAGCTCTATAGTTATTGGAAGAGCAATTGCAGGTGGTGTAAGAGCTTCAACACAATATATAATAGTTCTCATATCAGCTGTGGCTGTTGGTGCTAAAATAATCTATAATCCTCTAAATCTATTGTTAGGCTATATACTTCTTATATATGGCTGTATAGGCTTTACAGCACTATCTATGATATTGGCTATAACCATGAAAACACGTGAAAGGTTTATGGGGATAATAGGGGCTATAACCATGCCTTTATTCTTTGCAAGCAATGCTCTATATCCTATAGAAGTGATGCCTGAAGGTATAAAACATCTTGCTATTGTAAATCCCTTAACATATGTTGTAGATATACTTCGAAAGCTACTTACTTATAACTCATATGAGATTCTAGCTGATATAGCTATAATATCTATTTTTGTTTTAATATCAATAGTAGTAGCTATAAAGATGCTGAATAGAATAATAGAATAGATATTTTAAATATGGAATAAAAACCTGTTTTGAATTCTAATGAAATAATTTATTTTGCTGAAACATATCTATTTTTTCTTATCATTGGAGGCTCAAACTTATCTTTAATAAGATATCTTTCAATATAGTCTATAGCTTTATTTCTTTTATTTTGATGCTCCTTCAAAAACCTTGATACTCTTTCACCTAGTTCAGCCTTACATTCACCGCACAATAGCCTACCTCCTTTACATGCATAGTATCTCTCAAGCAATTTTTTATCGTCTTCCTCAAACATCATCTCATACATTTTATAGATGGGGCATATATCTGGATTGCCACCAAGTTTCCGTTGAAGCTCTGCTGTTGCTTGTCCACCTGTATAAGCCCTTAATACTTTGCTATATGCAGTTTCAGGTGGATCTGTGGTGTATATAGCTGTTTCTGGTTTTGATGAAGACATTTTACCTCCAATGCCAAGCCCTGGAAGGAGTTTGCTATGGATTTGAGAAGGCTTTGGGTATCCTAGCGATGTAGCGATATCTCTTGCGATTCTCCAATATGGATCCTGGTCAATACCAGCAGGTATAAGTACTTCAACAGGTTCTCTATATAGCTCAGATGGTAGGAATGCTACAGCTATTTGTAGTACTGGGTAGAATATCATGCCAACATTTGTAGAGTCTGTAAATCCAAATGTAGCTCTCTGTATAGAGAATGTAATTTTCTTTGCAATTTTTATAGCTATTGGATATAGAAAACCTATATCCTCTGAATCTATTATTACATGGGTCTTTCTATAGTCTAAACCAAGAGCAGCTAAATCAAGTATATTTTCATAGGCAAGGTTATTAAACACCTCAAACTCTTTTTCCTCACTATGCCAAAACTTTTCATCGTCTGTCATCTGAAAGAACAGCTCTAAACCAAGTTTATCTTGAAGCCACTTAGTGAATATCCATGGAAGTATATGGCCAAGATGTGTATTTCCAGAAGGTCCTCTACCGGTGTATAGTGCACATCTCTTGCCAGATCTATACGACTCTAAAAATCTATCGAAATCTCTATGGGAATAGAAAACCCTTCTACTTATCAATATATGTAGCTCGTTTGCAAGGCTTTTTAGCATATCAATTTCATTTTCAGTTAAAGGCTTTGCCCCAAATATCTTTACAAGTCTATCATAGTCAACAAAGGCTTCTGCTTCCCATGGTGTAACAGAGGCTGTGCCTAGCTCCACAAAAACTTGTCACCTATATGATATATCGTGTTATATATTGTTGCTTTGCTTAATTTAAAAAGTTTATAGTAATGATATAGATGTGAATCTTTTCAACAATATATTTACTCCTAGAAAAAGCAATAGTATTCCAAACACCATTAGCATTGCTCTATATCCTTTTTTCCCAGTTATCGCTATACCTCTTTTCCCAGCTTCAGCTATCATTGATAGCCATAGAAAATCAATCCAGATATGACTAAAAAACATTATCATAACTCCAATAAAGCCTATCTCAAGAGCTAGCAGTATTAAGCTAAACCCTATACTTAACCACCACAATAGAAAGAATATATTTAGAGAAGTAAATAGAAATCCAATGGCAAATGCATTGCCTGTTCCCCTAACACCTATATCCCTAGCACCTACTTTGGGATTTGATAAAGATTCTCTGATAAGCGATAATGCAAAGAACATTAAAACACCAACACCAGCAACTGTAATTATATCTCCTATTAAACTCGATAGAATATCTCTAATAGTGTTCATCGCAAACGCTATTAATACAACATATGGTAATTCAAAAGACATATGTCCCAAAGCTACATATACACCTTTTCTCCAACCACCATTAACACCAAGAGCTATTGTTGCAAAGGTTAGTGGTCCTGGGCTCAAAGCACCAGATGGTGAAGCCATCAACGTCTGTATAATAACTGTATATATACTCAATGAGCTAGCCCCTCGGCATCTCTATCTGCTGAAATACTGCAATAATATGAAGAAACTCTGTTAATATATCTATTAGATGATGCACACAGCTCTCCTCATCATCAAAACCCTTCTCTCTACAGAATGCCTTAACCATATTCCAACCAACATCATCTTCACTTAAAATAGTGAGACAACCATTTTCAAATCTTTTAATAGATGATTTATATAGTGCTATCGACGCTCTTAAACTATTGAAAAGTTCTAGTAGCCTCACAATCCTATATCTAGATGAACATACATCAACGCCATACACATTGTTTAAAACAGCTCTTTCAACATTATCTATCTCAACAACGATTCTATTACCTTCATCTACACTAAACAAATTTTTTAGCTTCATAACCAACGCCGTTGCTCATACCTCTACAAAAATCTGTAGTAGGTTGAATTAAAAACCTAATGTATATAACCTACATACCTAGTACATAGCTGATTTACTACACATTTATATTAACTAAAAAGACCTTACTAATATTGATATAGAGCTATATAAGATAATATTGGTTGTTGATGTAAAACATAAGCTATTAAGAGACATGCCTATACCGCTCTTGCTGAACTCCATAGCCATTGCTACTCTCAAGAGCACTTTTAACAACTTCTCTATGTAGAGGGGTCTAGTAGCTTCTCCTCCATACCAAGTCCAGAGTCTTTCTCTAGTATTTTATACCCAATCGAGAGATATATACTGGTGAGAGTATGAATTTAACTAGGTGATTGTCTGTGCCTAGGCGTTGGTGCTATCGTTGGAGACATTGTGGAGTTAGGTTTCAGGTTGAGAGTAGCATGGATATTGAGAATATTTTTTATCTACCTGTAAAGCCTGCATCAGGGCTTTCAGTAGAGGGCTATGTGGAGCTCTACGATTATGAGATAGAGGCTTTTGCATTGGTGCATTACGAGGGTTTAACCACAGAGGAAGCTGCAGCAAGAATGAGGCTCTCCAAAGCCACTTTCTGGCGCATACTAGAACAAGCACGGTTTAAGTTGGCGAAAGCATTTGTTGAGCGTAAGCCAATTATGGTAGTGTCTCTGAAGCAGGGCTCTCAGAAGCCAGTTTAATAGTGAAATATATTTTATTATACTATGTACAGCAATACCAAAAACTTTATAAAGGTTTTGAAACATATTTCAAAGGTGGTGAGAAAATATGGGTTGGCAATGGCACAAACCCTATCCAGGGCATGGTCCATGGAGCAACCTACCTCCCTGGGAAAGACCTGGCTGGGTGCTTAGAGGCTGGGGCAGAGGCTGGTGCTGGTGGCTATGGAAACAAGCCTACTTACCAATGCCTTCACCATGGCTAAGTAGAGAAGATGAGATAAGATATCTTGAGGAATTAAAGAAGTACCTTACAGAGGTTGTGTTAAAAGAGATTGATAAGAGGCTTGAGGAGCTGAAGACAGGTAGGTAATAGTAGAATGCTCGGTAGTGATCTCGGTAACCAAGCGCTAGTTGTTGGAGCACCAGTTGTAAGTATTCACAACGAGTACTATCTGAGTCCTCACTTTGGAAGAGCACCTCTTTTCGCTTTTATACAAATCTCTAGCAATAGCTACAAGATTCTTGAGGTTGTGGAAAACCCTAATATAGGACATGGTCGAGGAGGAGGTAGGGCGATAGTAGAGCTTCTAGCATCACGAGGTATAAATGCTGTTATATTACTGGAGGTGGGCTATGGAACATTCTATATGTTGAAAGAGCATGGAATCAAGCTATATTATGTCCCAGTGCATAGGGTTGGTAACGAGCTTATTCCATTGAGTAAAGCAATAGAAATGTTTATGAATAGGCAACTAGAGGAGGCAGTAGAGCCAAGAGAACTATATTAACTTTCCCTAGCAGAAAGACAAGGTTTTTTATAAGGTATCTCCTTAACACTATATTTATTAAGTCATATGCTTATGAACAGCAAAGTATCTAAGAGGTTAAAGAAAAAGTTTAGAATAACTATTGCTATTGTTCACTGAGTTGCCTAGTACCTGCGAATTGCTTATTACACTAGGTAGAGATTTTGGTTTAGCAGGTGATCGAGTTGATGTGGTTGAGCTCTGGGCAAATACATTTTTATACTTTACCATCACTTTTATATTTATGGTGCAGGGTTTATGGAGTCTGTGAAAAGTGATGAATATATAAATTTTATATTAACTAGAAGAAGCATTAGAAGGTTTAAACCATTAGCTATAGATATGAATCTGATTAGGAAGATTCTTGATGTTGCTAGATATGCTCCCAGTGCTGGTAATAGACAGCCATGGATATTTATAGTTGTTACAGATAAAGAGGTTAAAGAGAAGCTTGCTAAGATACATAGATGGGCATATCCATTAGAAAACGCACCCCTAGGAATAGTAGTAGCATGTAACAAAGACATATCGCCAGAGTCTTACCAAGTTGACTGTACATGTGCTACTATGTATATAATGTTTGCAGCTCATGCCCTTGGACTAGGAACAGTATGGCTGCAAACCCTTAGAAATATAGATGATGTTCAGCAGATACTGAATCTTCCAAGCAATTATATACCTGTAGCAATGCTTGCTGTGGGTTATCCAGATGAGCAACCAGTAGCAAAGGCAAGAAAAGAGCTAAAGGATATAGCGTTTCTAAATAGATTTGGTGTAGCATTTCAATAATGAAGCAGCTAGATAACTGTTAATGGAATTCTATAATTTATGATTTGCAAAACTAGTTTTCAGTTCTGTATCTAACAATAATTTTTTATTTTTATAATTTTTGCTAAGTTACAGCATATTGTTGGATATTGATGTAAATGTTTTTCCTGTTTTAAAGCTCTTAATAGGGTTTTCTCTATCTATCTTTATTAATAAAGAGATGTTCTTTTTATAAAGATTTATTATCTATCTAGGGATTTTATACTGTGGAAAAGTGATGTGTTGTGCCTATATCTATTGCTGTTGCTAATTATAAAGGTGGT
>Ga0209183_1000149_pt1 | contig 32883 bp, 35 predicted proteins | sample LHCtaG_2_FD_184120 | JGI IMG/M metagenome (GOLD analysis project Ga0209183, IMG submission 184120) | Hot spring microbial communities from Little Hot Creek, USA to study Microbial Dark Matter (Phase II) - LHC4sed_replicate (SPAdes)... | ecosystem: Environmental > Aquatic > Thermal springs > Hot... | reverse complement strand
AAGATATAGGAGATCAATAGCATGCTGGAACCTAACAATAAAACTATTCATACTATACTACAACCACTTAAGGAGGTAAGCTTAAGTTGCCACGTCCGTTTTCCCTTAAGAAATGCTTAAATAATTGATTGAGTTCATTTTTTTATCCATCTTTTTGGTGCAGGGATATGAGCCTAAAGAAGATCGGTCAAATTTTGCACAGCGGCCCCGGAAACAAAGCTATTGCCAAGGTTGATGCTCCCCTAAATCTCGGCGCAACAGTTTTCGACATCAGGAAAAAACCAATAGGTGTGGTTCTTGATGTTTTCGGACCTGTAAGTTCGCCATACGTTGAAATTGAGGTTAAAGGGAGGAATCCGGAGAAGCTCGTTAATTATCAAATTTTTGCCCCATCGAAATCTAGACATATTAAGGTTAAGGGGAGGAAGAAATGAGCGAAGATGAAGAACGCTCTCTTCCCCCAGGCTTTAAAGATGTTCAGCGCTGTCCAGAATGCGGCAGCGTAAGGCTGGCGCGGGACTACGAATCCGCTGAAATAGTTTGCATGGATTGCGGTTACGTAATAGATATGAAAATAGCTGATCAAGGGCCGGAATGGCGAGCTTTCGACAATGAGCAAAGGGATAAAAGATCTAGGGTTGGTGCGCCAGTAACATTCACAATACATGATAAAGGCTTATTTACGATGATCGATTGGCATGACAGGGATGTTTTCGGTAAAAAATTTGATGCTGGGCAGAAGGCTCAGATATATAGGCTTAGGAAGTGGCAGAGGCGAATAAGGGTTTCAGATGCGATGGAGAGAAACCTAGCGTTTGCACTCTCGGAGATCGCAAAAATAATCAACAATCTATCGTTGCCCAAGAGCATATTTGAAACAAGCTCCGTAATCTACAGAAAGGCAGTTAAGGAACGCTTAATCCGCGGCAGATCGATTCAGGGCATAAGCGCAGCCTCGGTGTATATTGCCTGTAGACAATGCAACCTGCCGAGAACCCTTGATGAAATAGCGGCCGCGGCGAATATAAGTAAGAGGGAGATTGGTCGAAGCTACCGGTTTCTTGTTAAGGAGCTCGATCTCTCTATACCGCCGCTTAAAGCAAGCCATTACATATCGAAATTCTCAAATCAGCTTGTGATGCAGGGCAAGGTTGAGGAGATTGCAAATAAAATTCTGAAAGTCGCATCTGATCTTAAGTTAACATCCGGCAGAGGGCCAACTGGCATAGCTGCTGCGGCAAGCTATGTGGCTTCAGTCATAGTTGGTGAAAAACGAACGCAGAGGGAAATAGCTGAAACAGCGAAAGTAACGGAGGTAACTATAAGAAACAGATATAAGGAGATCATTGAGCGGTTAATGTTCATCGTAACGCTTTAGCCAAAATCAGCATTCATCTAAGGAGGAGACCATGCTACTAAAGAAATCGTAAAGAATCTATTGACGGATGCAAGCTGCCCAAGATTAATCTTGGGGCGCTCTGTGGCGCTGTTTTTCCATATATTCCTTTAATCTGAAGCAAACTAATATCGCTTCAGGGGAACATCTTCATGATTGAATTAGAAGATTTCTCTGCTGCACATGCATTTATACCTGAATAAAATGGAAAATAAATGAAAGCGAGGATTGAGGGGTTTTCTGCTAACTAAAATATTATATGGAGATGCCTAAGTGAATTGAGGGAATCAAGCGGCTTAAACATTATGGTTAAGGTTATTGAGCGGCTTAAGAATAGCGGGGTTAAGGATTTAGTAGATCTCAGAATAAAAGAGTTCAGGGGTAATATGGATAAACCTATTTCTGAAATCTTCAAGGAACTTTGCTTCTGTCTATTAACCGCAAACTTCAGCGCTGAGAGAAGCCTTAAAATTCAATCCGAAATAGGAGACGGCTTCCTAACTCTCCCAGAAGATGAGTTGGCAGATAAGCTTAAAATGTTTGGGCATCGTTTTCCTCAGTCGAGAGCCAAATACATTGTGGAAGCAAGAAAAATAATTGATCAATTAGGAAATGTTCTGCGTTCACATGCAAGTAGCTGGGCAATAAGGGATTGGTTAGTTAGAAATGTTAAGGGCTTAGGATATAAAGAAGCAAGCCACTTCCTTAGAAACATCGGCTTCATGGATCTGGCCATAATAGATTTTCATATAATTAATCTCCTGTCCAGATATGGGCTAATCGCTAAGCCAAAGGTTTTGACAAAAAAGAAATATATTGAGATTGAGAGAATTCTTAAGAAAATAGCGGAGAAGGTTGAGCTTGATTTAGGCGTTCTTGACCTTTATCTTTGGTATATGGAGACGGGGAGGATTCTCAAGTAAGCATTTTAAATGATGAAAAAGAATTATTTTTATCCCTATGTGAATCTAAAATGTTTTTTAAGGTTATATTTTAATGAAAGAGAAGTAAAAATTGCATTAATTGAGAAAAAATTGATTTTTCAAATCTTTTTTAATGTTTTTCTCCCATATTTTTCTCCAGGTTTTTTGGCAAAAATTTATTTGATTGTTATGCCTTTCTTATGCGGGTGAATCCCATGTCAAAGAGAAAGAGCCCACCAAAGGAGGAAGAGGAAGAAGAGGAAGAATGGGAAGAAGAGTGGGGCGAAGAGGACTGGGAAGAAGAGGAAGAATGGGAAGAAGAGGAAGAGGAGTGGTAAGCCCCATCTTTAACTTCCCGCGGTAACCCCAAAATATTTTTACCTATTTTTTCTAAGGATTAGCTTCTTTTCAAGTTTTCATGGAATGCAATTTTCTTATCATAGAATAAATTTTCATGAGGTCTTTTGAAAAATTTATCTTTAGCCATTTTTCATAAAAAATCGACATTCTCCTTAAGGCGACAAATTTACTGTAGAGCTTCTTCTCCTCATCTATTAGGCGCTTCCTATCTATTTGCCCCTCATAGTTCGCCCTTATTAGTTTCATGTAGCCATTAAGTATGCCCCTCATTTTTCTCTCAATCCGTACCCTAACTCTATCAAGAAGCATTTTAACAGTTTCAGCATCATTATTGACAATGCTCATTCTAGAAAATATTTTGGCATCTTTATCATTCTCCTTCATGAGCGCAAACAAATAATTTACATCAAATAAGTCTCCCCTCTTATCATATTTGTAATTGTTATGGCGGAAGGCATATACGGAACGGCAGATTTTTATGTAGGGTGTTCTCGACAGCAACCATCTAATTTTCCCTTTATCATCTTTCCTGGCATTATATACGATGATGATGAGGCTGCCGAAATCAATGATGTTTCCCTCCTCATCATATGCTGGCCTCTTGATTTCCCGGGTTCTTTTAAGCAGTACCGGTTGATTTCCGCCTATAATTTTTAGAGTTCTCTCTAATTTGCGATTTTCCACTTCCCAGAATGAGCCACATATGCGTTTACAACCTAAAGCATTAAGCCGCCTAGATATCAACCCTCTATTTTCCTTCGAAGCTTTATACGCAATATAAAATACCATTTTTAAGCACCTTAATCTTCATCTAGGTCATTTTGTAATTGTGTTGGCATAGATGCTGCAGAATCCCCCAAGCCCTATTATTAACCTACTATAAATTTTTATCGTTAATCTTTTAACCACTAATGAAATATACGTTTTCCCCTCTTGCTTCTGCTTGTTAACGCGGCTATTTCAACATTTTCCTTAATGCTACTGCATTGTAAGGGCAACATTTCAGTTTTTCTGAAATGTTTTAAGTATGGCTAAAAATTATTTAATGGAAACGTATGGTTGAAGATTATGGAGGATGCTATGTTAGATTGGCGCTTAAAGTCGGCATCCTATTTAACCTCCCAAGCAAACCCGTAAGAGGTGAAAATATTGATTATTTAGCTGAAGCCGAGGTTCTAGACCAGGTAAATGCCGTTCAAAACTCTCTTGAAAAACTCGGATTTGACTACCAATTATTCCCTCTGAAAGATGATATTGAGGATTTGGTTAGGGCTTTAAAACAGTACAGGCCGGATGTTATCGTGAATTTATGTGAGGGATTTAGAGGTAACAGCCATCTTGAGATGCATGTGCCGGCTCTGCTGGAGATCATGGGGATACCCTACACTGGAGCGCATCCCCTAGCGTTAGGGCTATGTCAAGATAAGGGCTTGGCTAAAGATGTTTTAAGGGCGCATGATGTGCCAACGCCAAACTATCAGATAATGGAGGAACCCGGCATCTTAAGGAGCAACCTGAAGTTTCCATTATTCGTTAAGCCTCTGAGGGAGGATGCCAGCATTGGAATATCTAAGTGTAGCTTCGTCAGGAATTCTGAAGAATTAAAGTTTCAAGTTGACTACGTGAATAGGGTTTATGGGCAGCCAGCGTTAATTGAGGAATATATTGATGGAAGAGAATTGAACGTTTCGGTTTTAGGTAATGATGATCCCATAATCCTGCCAATATCCGAAATAATATTTGACCTTCGATATGAGCCTAAAATTGTTGATTACGCATCTAAATGGCTTAAGGAGAGCGAGGAGTATGCTGGAACTAAACCAGTATGCCCAGCGGATTTGGATGATGAAACAAAAATACTTGTTGAGGAAACAGCCTTAAAGGCTTATAGGGCGCTGCGCTGTAGGGATTATGCGCGGATTGATATACGTTTAGAAAAACGAACTAAAATCCCATTTGTCTTGGAAGTTAACCCGAATCCCGATATATCGCCTGAAGCCGGCTTTAATCGATCATTGAAGGCTGCTAATATAACATTTGAGGAGTTTATTATGAAAATATTAGGTTTCGCCCTCAAAAGGGGTGAAAAACAAGTTCTCTGAGGGCCTTCGCCTCAGCCAGCTCATGAAGGCCATATCTTTTAAGGGCTTGCCAAAGAATTGTGCATATAAGCTGATCGTAGGTTAAACCAGCGGCCCTAGCTGCCTCAGGCAGGCATGAATGAGCATCGGGGTTTGGGATTAAGCCGGGCAGAGGATTAACTTCCAAAACCCTCGGCTCGCCCTTAGCATCTAACCTCATATCTATGCGGCAGAGGTCCCTGCAATTTAGAACCTTGAATGTTTGAGCGGCAATATCCTTTATTTTGTTCTCTAGGTTTAACGGTATATTCGCTGGGCACTCAAATATGTCCAGGGGTTTTTCAGGCGCGTCCCAAATCCATTTAGCCTCATAAGAGTATATTGGGCTGGCGCCGCTAGGTAGCTTATCAACCCGTATCTCAACTATTGGCAAAATAATCGGGCGCTCATTTCCAATTAATCCAACCGTAAATTCTCTTCCAGGAAGGAACTCCTCAGCGATGGCTGGCTGGTTATAGGTTTTTATAACCCATGAAAGCTGTTTTCTAAGGCTTTGCTCATCTTTAACTAGGGAGCTGCTCCTAACGCCCTTACTTGACCCTTCGGCTAAGGGCTTAATTACAAGTGGAAAACTTAAATCATCGCTGATCTTTTCATCAGCCCGCTTGAAAACCTGAAATTTCGGAGAGGGAATGCCGTAGGCGCTTAAGATTTTATGCGTTAAAGCCTTGTCTAAACATATGGCCAGCGTAGTTGGTCCAGAACCAGTGTAGGGTATTCTAAGCATCTCTAAAATTACCGGTATATGTGATTCCCTAGCCTCACCGTGAAGTCCCTCAGCGATGTTGAAGACTATATCTGGCTTCAACCTGCGAAGTTTACTATAAGCATCTAAGTTAGCTTCAATTTTTATAACTTTACATCCGCCTCTCCTTAAAGCTAGGGCTATAGCCTCAACTGTTTCGGCATCATCAAATTCTATGTAGAAATCCTCGGGTAAATTTTCGTTAGCGCCGACCTTTCGTCTCAAATTATATGTTAACCCAACTTTGAGGGTCATCGTATACATCTGCCTGCTGATGCCAGCAGTTGCCCTTCATTTAACTGCTGCTGCTTGTTGAATTTTAAGCAGCGGCATATTATCCTCTTTTTCCTCGGCTGATATCTGCGGGTAAACGTATATTTTTCCCTCATAGTTCCTCAAAACAACTTTTTCATCATCTATGGATAAGATATAATCCGGCTGTAGCGGTATCTTTCCCCCTCCTCCAGGGGCATCAATGACGAAGCGCGGTATAGCTAGCCCTGAGGTCCATCCGATGAGGGACTCAAGTATTTTTATTCCAGCCTCAACTCTCGTTCTGAAGTGATATGTGCCCTTGACAAGATCCATCTGAAAGAGATAATAGGGCTTTACGCGGATCTTAAGTAGCTTCTGAAAGAGATTTCTCATTATTTCAGGGTCATCATTAACGCCTCTTAGGAGAACCGATTGATTTCCAAGAGGTATGCCAGCGTCAGCCAGTAATCCGCAAGCCCTCTCGCTTTCCTCAGTTATTTCATTAGGATGCTCAAAATGCACGTTTACATATAAAGGATGATATTTTTTAAGGATTCTACATAATTTAGGCGTTATTCTCTGCGGTAGCGTACATGGGATCCTTGAACCTATCCTCAATATTTCAACATGGGGGATGGCCCTGAGTTTTTTGAGCAAAAACTCTATCGTATCATCTGGCAGCATGAAGGGGTCTCCACCCGAGAGGAGAACATCCCTGATGCTAGGGTTCTCCCTGACATAGTTAATCTGCGCCATATATAGATCTTTAGAGAAGCTGATGAGGGGCTTCCCAACCTTTCTTTTCCTTGTGCAGAATCTGCAGTATGTAGCGCAGCTATTTGAGACGCACATTAAAATCCTATCTGGATATCTGTGAACCAAGCCTGGCACCGGGCTGTCCCCTTCCTCATTAAGCGGGTCCTCATATCCATATGGGTCTTGGAGCTCAAGCGGGCTTGGAATGCACTGTTTCCAGATCGGATCTTCAACCTCTTCTATGAGGTCAAAGTAGTATCTTGAAATAAACATTGGATATTTTTCAACAACGGCTTTTAGGGGATTTATGTCGATTTTAAATTTATCTAGAATCTGCTCCGGCCTAGTTATACTTTTCTTAAGTATACTTTTCCAATCCTCTATCATTCTTTTTAACGCGCGCTCACTGTAGCACGCTTAGATGCTACGAAATGTATGTATGCACAGCACATTGCATATTTAAAGTTTTCTATCAATTCTTCTGTACTTCTCAAAGATTCAGGACGTAAATATCCTCTTCCCGGCATGTGCCATCTTTGAAGATTCTTCTCACACCTTCAAGTCTGAATCCAAGCTTCTCGGCGACATGCTTCATAGCGCTGTTCTCCTCAAGGGTCTCTATAACCAATCTTCTAATGCCCTTTTCCTTAGCCAGCCTTATGGATTCCCTTATAAGATTTGTTGCAACACCCCTACCCCAGTAATCTGGATGTACGCTTATGCCTACGCTTGCCTCTTCAGCTTTTCCGTTAATGCGCCATAGGGCTAAGAAACCAATTGCTTGGCCCTCATGCTTAGCAACCAAAACATCCGCGAGATTATTGTTTGGAAGATCTGCGAAGAATTTTCTGTATTCTTCAAGTTCCTTTTCAAAGTCTTCGTCAGCATAATCGATAAGCCACTTTTTAACCATAGGGTGGCGTTCAATCTCTACAATAGATCTAACATCTTCATTCCCAAGAGGGGTCTTTTTAGCATTAATAATTTCAAGTTTCAACGGGTCCCCCCTGAAGGTTAAAAGAAAGAAGAAAAGCGAGCAATATAAAAGCGTTACCGAAAAATATATATTCAGGTAAATTTGCTATGCATATCCATCCATCTCCAAATGGGATTTCTGCCTGAGAAAAATTGTTGTTATACCCTTATCCCTAAGCCTTTTTCTGAGATTGCTGTCGTTTGTTGCCACTATATATTTGCCTTCGCCTGCAACACGCAAGATCGCATCGTCATAACTCTCGCCAGACCTTAACTCAACATCTACTATTCTACATTTTTTCGCTAGTTCCAGGGCTGCTAAGAAACTTCTACGGGTCTTCTCAGATTTAGCTTTTGAAAGCCTTTTTAGCTCCTCCATGGTTGTTGATAGCACTATTGGCTCAAACCCTCCAATAAGAGCCTCTATTTCACTAAAAATGTCCACTTTAAACTGGAATGGAACCAGAAGGAAATTTGCGTCTAATATAACCTTATGCATTAGGTGATTCTCCTGGATCTAATTGGCTCTATAAGAATAGACTTTTGAGAGGGCCGCGGCTAGCTTCACTGCCTCTATCAAGCTTTTCGGGTTTGCTATGCCTTTACCGGCTATATCGTACGCTGTTCCATGATCCACGGATGTCCTAATGAACGGTAAACCCAGGGTTACAGCAACGGCTCCATAAAAGTCGAGGGTTTTTGCGGCTATATGCCCCTGATCATGATATAGCGATAGAACAGCATCATACTTACCTTCTAACGCTTGATGGAAGACGCTATCGGCCGGAACGGGACCGTTAACGTTTAAACCCATACCCTGAAGTTCTTTAACAGCTGGGATTACCTCATCAGATTCCTCTCTTCCCATAAGGTCTTCCTCACCGGCATGAGGGTTCAGCGCAGCTATGGCTATCCTAGGGTTCTCCACCCCTATGCTAAGCAATGCCTCCTTAATTCTTAAACTCATATCGACGATTCTTGCCTTTTTCACAGATTTAATTGCCTCAATTAGGGGCATATGCCTAGTTAAGAAGAAGATTTTCACGTCTCTAACCCAAAACATCGTGAGGGGCTCCTTAACCCTACATAGCCCAGCCAGCATCTCAGTATGCCCTATGTATTTGCTTCCAGCCATGTTTATGGCTTTCTTATTTATTGGAGATGTAGCTAAAGCGTCTATTTCGCCTTTTAAGGCGTATTCCACGGCTTTCTCAACATATTCTATTGAGGCTCTTCCAGACTCAGCTGAGGCTCTGCCCAGCGTCAATTTTTCAATATTAACATTTTTCATATCTATAAGTTCAACAAGCCCCCTCTCCCCCCTAACCTCACATGGAGAATTCACGGGTCTAAATTCTACATTGATCCCCAGCTGCCCGCTGATCTCCCTTAAAATCCTTAAATCGCCTATTAATAGGGGCTTACAGACTTCAAAAACACCATCATCCAAAAAGGTTTTTATTGATATTTCTGGGCCAATGCCGGCTGGATCGCCGAGCGTTATTCCAACGATCGGTTTGCTGCCTTTCTCCATTTCAGGGGACTCCCAATCTGAATCAGCTTAATTTTTAAGTAATCTAAGTAAAGGCTCAGCTCGAATCTTTCCTCCCAATCCACTCGCGTTTTCTTCTAAGATAGTATAGGTAGGTTTGGTAGGATACTTCTGGAGGAACCCTATGATCAACAGTCGGTATGTATCCGCCCTCCTTAAGTAGAGGCGTAAGCCTCTCAAACTCCTTCTCTATGGCTTTCTCACCAGCCGTCAATGCGAACTTGTTAACGCCGCCCATCAATAGAACCTTATTACCATACTTCTCCCTAAGACTGTAAATATCTGTGAAGCGTGCCTCAAGCGGGAACATGCAATTTATGCCGGATTTGAGCCATCCTGGAACCAGAAGGCTTATGTCTCCATCGCAGTCTAATATATTTATGTTTACGCCGTATTCCCTTAATACCTCAGTAACTTTTCTATATCTTGGAACCATAAACTCCTCAAAGTGACGGACAGAAAGAAGGGGCCCACGGCTGTAGCACATATCCTCCCACCATGTTGCAAAATCCACCTTAACATCCCTTAGAGCTCTCCGAATTATTTTAATCCATAAATCTACCAGGGTATCCATCATTTCAGCGATCCAATCTGGATCTCTATAGAAAGCTATTGATATTCTTTCGACGCCCATCCAATTTCTAAGCCATCCATAAAGGCTTCCAACATGGATCCCCAGAGGATAATCCCGCTCCCTATAGCTTTCAGCCACTTCATCCCAATTTAACGGGAAACGTCCAGGCGTGTCGGGGTTAAAAAACGATCTTAGTTTTTCCCAGTCATCTCTATTTTTTAATGGGTGGCGAATGTAATGTGGAACAGAGGATGTGGCTGTTGTTCTTATATATATGCCGCCCATGCCGTCGTCAACTATGGCTCGATCCCCCTCCTCCCTTACTATTCTCTCCGGCAATGTTGGCCATAACCCTGTTCTAACAGGTAAAATTTCAATGCAATCCCAGCCCTCAAGTTCCAGATAAAGCTCAACGTCTCTGTTAGTCTTCTTTTCCATTGGTAATCCCTCCTTATGCCACCTATCTATGGTCTCAGTCCAATAGCCAAATTCGTAATCTGGAACCCTATCAACATCCTTAAACTCAAAGGTTCTGAAAAATCTCTCTTTATGATTCAAAACTTGCGCCTCCTAAAAGTACCTGTGAATCCCTTAATATAAAAATTGTTTGCTTTTTATTGCAGGCTTGGCCTTCTTTTAGTGAAGTCTGTATTCTTCTCAAATGCGAAAGATATTCTTAAAAGGGTTTTTTCATCGAAGGGTTTACCTATAATCTGCATCCCCACTGGTAAATCGCCTTCAAAACCGCATGGGATGGATATTGCCGGATAGCCCGTTAAATTAGCCGGAACAGTCAACACATCGCATAAGTAGAGGGTTAAGGGATCCTTTATCTTTTCACCTATGTTGAAGGGTGGCAGAGGCATTGTTGGACCAGCTAAGACATCAAACTTTTTTAATGCGGACTCAAACTCTCTTCTGATTAGCATCCTGATTTTAAGCGCCTTCAAATAATACTGTTCATAATAGCCAGCTGAGAGGGCGTAGGTTCCGAGCATTATTCGCCTCCTCACCTCCGCGCCGAAGCCTATGCGCCTATTTTTCGCATAAATTCTCGAATAGTCCGCATCATCATGCTCAACGCGATAGCCATATCTTAGTCCATCATAACGCGCCAGATTTGAGCTGGCCTCAGACATGGCGATGATGTAGTAGGCGGGTAGGGCATATTTTAGGCTTGGCAACGAAATCTCCTCATAGGAGGACCCTAAATCCTCAAGCTTATGGATGGCCGACCAGACATGTCTTTTAACCGGCTCCTCAACCCCTTCATCGAAGAATTCCCTCGGCAATCCAATCTTCAAATTCTTCAGATCGCATGTGAAGAATTTAAAGTAGTCTTCTATGGGCATGTTGACTGATGTGCTGTCATGCGGATCATATCCGCCTATCACTGAAAGCAGAAGCGCGCAATCAACAGTACTCTTAGCTAATGGGCCTATCTGCTCAAGACTATTAGCGTAAGATATAAGCCCATAGCGGCTAACTAAACCATATGTTGGCTTAAGCCCTATAACTGAACAGTAGCTGGCTGGGCATCTCACTGAGCCCCCTGTATCTGAGCCCAAAGCAAGCGTTGCCTCATCCGCTATCAAAGCCGCTGCGCTACCTCCGGATGAGCCGCCTGGAACCTTATTTAAGTTCCACGGATTTCTTGTTGCTCCAAAATAGCTTGTTTCCGTTGTTGTTCCCATGGCGAACTCATCCATATTTGTCTTCCCAATTATGACGGCATCTTCCTCTTTTAGCCTCCTTATGACGGTGGCATCATATGGTGGGATGAATTTTTCAAGCATGCGGGAGGCGCATGTTGTTCGAATCCCAAACGTGCATATGTTATCCTTTACTGCTATGGATACGCCGGCTAATCTGCCGATTTTTTCGCCTTTCGCAATTCTCTTATCGATATCTCTAGCTTTCTCAAGAGCCCCTTCAAAAGTAACAGTTATGAAAGCATTTATTTTACCATCTACACTTTTAACTCTCTCAATAATTGAGCATATGTAATCTTCAGCTGTTATCTCCCCACTCCTTATTTTATCAGTAACTTCTGCGGCATACATCTCATATAATCTTGACGTGAACGTTTCCCCTCCCGGATGGGGCTCAAACTATCCTCGGAGATTTGAAGAATCGTTCCTCCTTTTTAGGCGCATTTTCTAAAACGTTTTCTTTTGGCAGCGTCTCTTCAACTTCATCTTCACGGTAAACATTAACTATGTCCAATACGTGATACATTGGCGGTACATTTGCGGTGTCAACTTCATCTATTTTCCTGAAAAACTCTAGTATCTCGTTAAATTGCTCAGTGAAGACTTCTTTCTCCTCCTCAGTTAATTCTATATGCGCAAGCTGAGCAATATGCTCAACCTCCTCCTTAGTTATCCGTTTTTCCCTCATATCCCCGGCCCCTTAATCTCGCCGCTCCCTCTATATGAATTAATGGAAACCGTTGAGTTTTATACGCATTAAATAGGCATTTTCGCCATCAGCATAGTATCCCCTAATGATCTTATCTATTCTGAAGCCGATTTTACTATAAAGGTTTATCGCCGGAGTGTTGCTTACCCGAACTTCCAAATAGCATTCTTTCACATTATAATGGGCTACCATAGCATGCAATGCCTCTCTAAGCAGTTTTTCTCCAATGCCTCTGCGTCTATAGCCCGGTAAGACGGCTATTGAAACAACATGACCCCTCTTTATTAGGCCTAAGCCTGAAAATCCGCTTTCAATGCGGCACATAATGTAGCCAACAACTTTTTCCCCATCCTCCGCGACGATAAATGTTTCTGGAAAATTATTGTACAACTCCATGAAGAAATATGTTGAGTAATTCTCGGGCAGACAAACCTGGTTTATATAAATCACTTGGCTCAAATCTTCAGGCTTAAACTTCCTTATATTAAATGGGTGATCCACTTCTGACCCAGCGGCTAATTCAACAAATTAGAATGAATTTTTTCTTAAAAATATTATTTCTTTTCATGGACTGCATCCTGCCCGCCTATGATCGGAATCGTCAAGTTTCCATGCGGGATAAAAGAGACCTTAGATTTCTTGCCAGTTTCCTCTAGAGCATAGTTTAGGGCTTCATTAGCGGTTCTAAAAACTTTTAAACCCAGTTTTTCTTTAGCGTAGTGATCAGGTATTGCTGAAACCATGCAAATATCGAACTTTTTTGAGGCTTTAATAAAACGGTACGCCATGAATCCTCCAACGCTAAACCTCTTTTTTAAAGATTTCTCTAGTGAAAGCGGGTCATCCCTAAACCTTGAAATGGCCCGGTAGAAATCAGGGTCACCGTAGCCCTCAAAGCACTCAGCCACTAAAACAAAAACACCATTTCTCCTAACCACTCTAAGCGAGTTTTCTAGGCATTTAAAGGAATCAAAAAGGTTTGCATCAAAGGGTAATCCGCCGGGACTTGCAAAAACAGCATCAGCCTTCTTTTCCACCTGAACTTTATATAATGCATCAGCCAATCTAACAGCTTCACGGTAGGATTTCTCCATGTCGCCAGCGAAGGATTTAACAACCTCGCCCTTTAAATTTCTGATAATATTCACGCAGAAGTCAACTTTAGCTAGGTGCGAAACCTCGGCTATATCGTTAATGATGCTGCCGCTTAAGGCTTCGAGGGGATCCTCAATGTTTAAGATTGGCATTAAGATCTGGCTGATGGTTTCCATATTAGATAAACCGGGAACCACGGCATATCCGTCGCCACTGTAAAGCATATATGGGTTCGGCTCAACAGAGCTTGCTATAATTTTCACTTTCAGATCGGTAAAGATTTTATTAACATATATTTTTATGCCACTAGATGTTTCGCCGACATAAACGCATTCGCTTAAGCCATCATGAAAGACAACGTTAACTCCTAAGGGCGATAGATCATCTTTTATTCGCTCCATCGCTTCATTTGTTTTAAGGTTAAATGGATCTTGGGGGAATATGACCGTTAAATCTCCACTTTTCAGTCCGGCTTGAGCGAGTTCGCTTAAAACTATTGAAACTATTGAATTGCTTATTGAGGGGTCGAGAATGTTCAGGGCTAACGCCACTTTATCCCCCGGTTTTACTATTTCAGATAATCCTCTCGAATCGATTGGGTTTTTTATGGAGCGTTCAATCTCACCCCTCGGATTTTCAGAACTCTTCATCTCAGCCGTCTTAATTTCATCTTTAAAATTTTCTGAGGGGACCCTAACGCATACTTCGGTTCTACCATAGGGAAGCCAGATGTCGGGCATTATGCACCACTAGCTTATAAGTCAGAAATGAGCATACTTTAAGGTTGCGCCTATACATGTCTCCGCATCACATCTGTTCTGCCAGCTGCACCCCAGAATCTTTCAATTATTTTCTCTAATCCCTCCGGTTTTCTCTCCTTCAACCAGAGCCTAGCGTAAATATTAGATAGCGCAATATAATCGGAAACTTCGTCTTCGCCCTTAAGGATCTTCACCCCTAGGATCAGGAGGCTCCTTACGAAGCTAAGGTCTTCAGGCATTTTTATCCCCTCAACTTTTTCCAGAGTTTTCTTCCAAGATTCTTTTATTCTCTCTTTATCCTCAGATGATAATCTGTCGAACCAGAAGCCCTTTAGGATAACATGTTTTATAACGTCTGAAAATTCCGGCTTCCCAAAGAGCAACCTTGCCTCAACCGTTTCTTCACCCTCACCGCTTATAGCCTGCCACTTTTCTAGCCATTCTCCTTTTCCCTCGGCTATCTCCATTGCTGCCAGAATTAACGGTTTTAATAATGAGAAAAGGCATTCTTCACCATCATCACCCCAAGCTGTTAATAGGAAACCCGGCAGATCCTCCTCGGCGGCTGCAGATAAAAAGTTCTTAATGTTTTCTAATGCAATCTCGAAGTTTGGATAATATCTGTTCCAATTGGATAAGCCTGGACAAGCTATCTGCTTTAAACCTCTATCCTTAAATATCCTTATTTTTTCTCTAAAGAATTCTTTTGAGCTTGGACTGTAATCCCAATTCGCTATCAGCGATTTACGCCATATGTCGCTCTCTAAAACTTCACGCCACTTAGCCGATTCATCCCCAAGATACATTCCGGAAATCATGTCGCCCCATAAAATAGGTTCCTTCCCATTTTCCAGCACCTTTTCCACCATGTTTTTATGATGCTCTTCATAAAGTTTCGGTCCTTCGAAAGTCCATGTTTTGTTTAAGCTTCTCCCTCTTCCCAATGCCCAAGTTTCATCGCCGCCTATATGTATATATTTCGATGAAGAAAAGAAGCCTATTGCCTCCTCAAGCAGATCATAAGCGAACTTCCTAGCCTCTTCATCGCTTAAGTTTAAGCAGCCTTCTCTAGGATTGTGCCACTCGCTAAACCTGTAGAACTCTGGTAATGATAGAATGTGCTCCATATGCCCCGATAGTTCAAGCGATGGGAAGACTTCTATTCCAAGATTGTTACCATAGTCTATTACCTCTTTAAGCTCATTCTCCGTTAATCTTCCCCTATGCTTACCTATCTGCGGATATTTCCTCCAGGGGAATAGATCCTCAAAATATATGGCGAAATAATTATATTTGAATAGAAAGAGCATACGTAATATATCCTTAAACGTTTCGAGACGCGGAACCCCGCCTCTGGCTATGTCTAAATGATAACCCCTAAACTTAAATTTAAAAGATTCCTTAACCTCAACTTCCGGTAGACAGCCGCCTCCCTGCATAATTAGCTGCAGGAGCGTCGCATAGCATATTTGCCGGTCGCCCCATACGGTAACTTTACCCTCCTCCACCTTCAGCCCTGTTTCCTCACCATTAACTTCTATTATTGTCCAATCCCCAGATGGAACCTTAAATTCACGTCTGAGAAACTCTGGGAAACTCTTAAATCCGTCAAAAGCAAACCATCTGCCAGTAAACCTAATGGATTTCGGCTCTGGAACGATGAAAATTTTCTTTTCCATAAAACTATTTATCTGCTCTTTTATAGATATGGCTTTCCATTCTATTTTGCGAATCACCAGCCTTTTAATCTTAAAATGCTAGAATCTATCTATGGATATTATTTCTGACAGCGCCTTTCTAGATCCCGGCTCACGGAACTCCTCATCCTTTGGGTAACCGAGCGGTGTTATTGCAACAACGTTAACATCTTCTGGTACGCCGAGAATCTTCTTAACTTCCTCATTATCAAAAGCTCCAATCCAGCATGTTCCAAGACCCTCAGCTCTGGCTGCTAGGATCAGGTGGGTAAATGCTATGGAGACATCAATAAGCATGCTTAAATCACCCATATATCCGCCCCTATTCCAATGAATATTATATCCACAGGCAACTATTATCACTGGCGCCTCAGCAATGAACGTTTGATTGTGGCATGCTGCTGCCAAGCGCTTCCTAAGCTCTTCATCTTTTACAACTATGAACTTCCATGGTTGACGGTTTGAGCCTGAAGGCGCTATCCTAGCGGCATCCAGTATCCTCATAAGAACCTCTTCAGGTATGGGATCAGGCTTATAGGATCTTATGCTTCTACGGGTTCTAATAACTTCATAAAAATCCAATATCCATCGCCTCCTAGCATGTACACATATTTAAGTGAGGAGATATATAGTTTTTATTTTCGCCAGTGAGCTTTAACTTGAACTTATGCTTCCTCGACCTAGCGGTATGAACGCCTGTATCTCCTCAATGGGTATCTTCAGTATTTCAGCCCGCTCCTCAGGCGAACTAATTTCAGCCAGCGCTTTTCTAATGTTTTTTGCAAGTTTACCGCTCGACTCGTTTCCGGGAGCTATCTTAACGAAGATATTGGTTTGTTTAGATATCGCCTCTAATGGCCCCCCAATAACCCTAAACGCGTCGTTCTCCCTCTTTACCCCTATAGCTATTTCAAGCGTAACATTCCTGACGTAATTTTTAGCTCCATAAATCATGAAAGATCCCCTTGGGAGATACTCTCCTGAAGGCGGCGTTTTACTCACTTGCTCCGGCTTAACCCAGTAAACATCCATTGTTCTGAAACCCTCTTTCCAAGCGCGTGAGTATGAAGCGGTGAACTGCGCAGCTTCATTAATTGTTTTCTCCGGAGTTTTTCCCTTAGTCTTTATTACGACAAAGGGTGAGCCTGGAATATCCGCATGGAAAACTACGTCATGAGGCTCAGTGTATCTTTTAATTAGGATCTCATTTGTCGCCGCGTCTTTGCCTCCTATAACAAGGAAACCCTCGGAGGAGAGAAACCAGCGGAATTTTTCATACCAGTTTCTCCTCTTCCTAACTGGAATCCTTGTTGGAGCTGCAACCTCTTTCTCCGCTTCTTCAGCTTTCACTTTCTCGATTCTCTCTTTTGTTTGCTCTATAGCCTTCTCTAAACCTCTAATTTTATCTCCAATCTTCTTAGCCATTTCATAGTAGTCTGCAGCGTTCTCCTGCGCTGACTTTTTAAGATTTAGGTCGAAAACTTGGCCGTCGATTGAAACTTGAAGCGTTAGCATTTTTGGATTGAGGGACATGAAGTAGATCGATGGAGCAATTGAGTTTTCCTTCTCTTTAAGTATAACCTCAGAAATCTCATCCCATTTTTTCCCGTTTCTTCTCTCATTCATAACTCTGTTTATTAGAAAATCAAGCTCGTACAGGTGAGAGTAGATTTTATCTCCAATTTGACGGTAAACCTTAACCTTATCAGTTAATTCCTTTAAATTTTCCTCCTGCTCATTGAGAATCCTCTTTAGGCTGGCTATTTCCTTCTCATATATGCTTTTACTTTTCTCCACCTTGCCTTTAAGCATGCTTCTCGCGTAATACTCATCTAACGCCTCATTAAATGTCTCCATCTCCATAACGTTGAGTCCAGAATATTTTTTTAGAGGGAACGGCGCCACATCCACCCATGCGCCGTTTTCATCTATAAAAACGCAGGGCTTCCATCTTTCAATTTGAGAAATAAGATCCATTATGTTTTTCGATAGGGCTGACACTTCATCATCGGTGAGTGAGGAGCACGGTTTATTTTTATCTATCTCGGATCTTAGCAGTATCTCTTCGGCGTATAAGCCGCCGACGCCTAGAAATCTAGTTAAAGCCCTAACAATATCAATCTGGCCGAAGCCTTTTATTTTGCGGATCTCCTCTGGACTTAAATGCCTTAAATCCCTACCCCTTTGAGGCGGATACTTAAAATCTTCACCCCGAAGGATATTTCTATCTTTCATTCTTCTATAGGTTAATGCGTGGAGAATCTTATTTTCAGGCCCCACAAGTATTATGTTTCCTTCATCAAAAAGTTCCGCTATAAGCCGATATTTTTGGCCGCCGTGCCTGATTAGCAGTTCGCTGATCCTTTCAAAATCGTATTGGCTGACGTCCTCAACTATGCCATTTTCTAAATGTTTTCTTAACGCCATACAGAAGCTAGGTGGCTTTTTAGGTTTCTCAAAATCGTATTTTGTTATATGGATTCTTTTTCCCGCTTCGATTAGGAGCTGAATCGTTTCTCCGCTTGGATTGCGAAGCTTTAATAGTAGGATTTTATAATTTAGCTGATAGATCTTACCTATCCGGGAGCCCTTAATAAAATTGCTGAGTTCAGATATGGCTGCGGCAATATCGAAAGATGTCATGCTCTCCTTCAAGCAATCACCAGGAAGGTAAATGCTAGATGGAGCCCTTAAATGTTATCTATTGGATAAAGGTTGCCTTAGGAGTTTTCGCAGCGTGCATATGCTTACTTTTAGGCGTCGATAATATTTTCACTGGAATAATGATGAGCTTGCTGATTTATCTATTAAGCGACAGGATCTTAAAGCAAATTTTCACCGCAAAGGTTGATAAACCATCAACGATTACAAAGACAGGTGTCGGCACATACATAATCACGTGGATCCTCTTCTGGATTCTGCTGTACACTTTATTCTCAACTTAGCAGCTAATGATGCTGCTCCATCTTTTTGTTAACGTTTTTAAGCGCGAAACGAATGAACTCTGCTAATGCTGAAAAATATCCGCAGTCGTAATCGGCATGTAGCTTATTTTTGGAGTGCTCTAAGAATTCCCTATAATACTTCTTTAGCATGTCAGCGTTGTTTAAGTCCAGTTTGCTTATGAAAGTATCCTGCTCACCTGATCTGTACATGAGAATTATACCCCTTAATGCGCAGATGAATCCGCTGGCGAATTCACTGTAGCCTCTTTCCCTAATCTTTGTCTCCATTTCATCTATGCTTCTCTCAGCATCAGCGAATCTCCTACTTAAAATATGCTGGAAAAGGCTGCTTAAAAGATGCGGATCTACGAATTTGCCATTACCACTCTTTTCCATCTTCTTCAGTGACATCCTCTATGCCATTCTCAGTTATTTTAAATAAGCATTCGCCTTCTGGAAGATAGGGGCTTGAAACCAACCTAGCTATTCTGATAAATCCCCTAGCGCTTTTTCTCAGGAATACTCTTGTGTGGCTTGTGTGGGCAACTATGTGTCCGCCTATAGGGCGAATAGTTTCGGAAAAGAAGGCTTCAGGGCTCGCCATAACCTGATTGGTCACTAGGGCTACAGCGTTGAAGCCCCTCGCCAGCCTAATAAGCTTATGCATATGCTGATTAAGCTTCTGCTGTCTTAAGGCTAGATTTTCACGCCCTATATACTCGCTTCTAAAGTGGGCTGTTAATGAATCAACAACTATTAAGCGTATATTATTCTCCTTTATCACTTTATCAGCATTTTCTAAAAGGAAGATTTGATGGTCAGACGTATAGGCTTCAGCCCAAATAATGTTTTTTACAGCTTTCTGCGGATCAAGCCCCCTGAATTTAGCCATTTGAACTATGCGTTCAGGCCTAAAAGTGTTGTGAAGGAAGATTCCACCGTATCCCCCAATGAAGTTTTCTATTTCCCTATGTTCCGGCATAACTTCAACATCATAAGTTGGTTCAACACCGACTTTTTCTATGCCTACAACCTCATCGAACCATATATCGCCCTTCAGTAAGACTTCAAGGTTTACTAGATCCTCAATTAAACCGTGCTTTTTAAGCTCTTTAATTATTTTCCACAGCTTTTTCCTCCCAACCTTTTTCACGTTACCTGATTCAACCTGCCATATGGCTCCCTCATTTTTATAGCCTAAAGCTAACGCTAAATCCTTAATGCCCAATCCTTCTCTTTTTCTATTTTTTCTTAAAATGTTTCCCACGATTGTGCCTGGCAAGCATTCAAGGCGCGTATCTTTTGATGGGCTAATGGTCCAGTGCACATTATAAGTTACGCTTGGTTTTCCACGATAATGCCTATTTACACTACAATTTCTCGCAGGGATGCCGATGCTTGTCAACAAATATAAAAGTCCGTTTGCTAGATCCTTCGAAACTATTTCGCAATTAATTTGATGGGTTAACGCATTAAAGTTTCCATCGCATTGCACGAAGCTATCTAACCATATTTTTTTCAGCGTATCCGGCAGCCCTAATATGAAAGCTGGAATGCTTTTTTGATGCGCGTTTCTTCCTATTTTAAGAGAATGCAGTAAACCAATGAGCGCTTTTGAGGTTATGATGAAATCAAATCCATTCTTGGCTTTTTGTAAGTGTAATCCGAATTTTTCGCTGAAATCGTAAATCCATCGCTTAACCTCTTCATTACCTGTTGTGAGAATGACTCTATTATTTACCTCCGTTATTGAACCTTCAGCGATATAAGCGGCTAAAAATCTCAAAAAGACCGGATCAACTTTGATTTTAGCGGGAAGGTTATTAGATTTCGATCTTCCCCCGATTGTTAACTCATTTTCTACATCTTCGCTAACTCTATCTTTTAGTTTAAGGTAGATCTTTAAGGGAACGCATCCTCTCCTCTTCCAATTGTTTACGATATCATGTTTAAGGCCAAGTTCCTCAGCAATTTCTCTCAATTTCTCGCCATTTTTTTGAAGAAAAGATCTGAATTTTACCCCTCCCCTCACATAAAACCCGTTGGTCTGATAGTCCCCAATTAGATCAATTAAATCTAACACTGCATTCTCATTTAATATTGGCAACTTCGAAGGAACTGCGACGAAGTTACCGATTTTCAGATCCTTTGTTGATATTGGAGAAAGCTTGCCTTCATCGCTTAGGGTAAAGAAGTTATGATGTGCCGTGACTTTTACTTTGCGTCCGCTGGCAAGCTTAACAAGATAAATTTCACTGGGAGGATGTTTCATAAAGCCAGTTATTTCAAAAGTTTTTACTTTATAATCCTTTGGGTCAAACCCTACAACGCGTAGCCCTTCTGGATTATCACAAGTAGAAAGGGTCCCCCCAATAATATTCACTCTTCCGCTAAGTAGGGCATGTTCAACAATTTCACCTATTTTCTTAAATTTGTACACGCCGTCCTCAACAACAAGTATTATTTCATCGTAGGGCAAACTATTCTCGGTGTCAATGTATAGGGCTCCCCCGCCTAAGCCTCCTTTTTCAGGCGGTAATTGAACATTGACGCATGCTTGATGAGCAATCTGGCTTTTGCCGGAACCGTATTCTCCATAAAATTCTGTTATTGTTTGTGTTTCAAGTCCCCCACCTAGGAGCTCATCGAGCTTTTTGCTTCCAGTTGTTAAGCGCAGCACATTTTGGCGCTTCTCCAGGAGTTCATCTGCCCGCACAAATGAGAGGGTGACTGATGATCTTGCCGCATTAATTATTTCAAAGGCTTTCTTGTCGCTTATGCCTGCCTGCTCTAGCTCGCGGATTGTAGCCATAGCTAACGATTCAACAGTATTAAAACCTAATTCGCGCAGTTTCTCCGCTATTGAAGACGTTACGCCGGGAATATCCTCAATGCTTAAATACCGTTTTTTCTCCACTTCATCCCCATACATTTCTCTCAGTAAATCTAAATTTTCAACGGATATTTAAATTAGACGAAAAGCAAAATATTTTGGAGCGAGCATGATGGAGGAATTTTACGTTGGTAGCGGATTTTGAATCTTTAATTGAGAATGCTGCCCTATCACTTATTAAGCTGGCAGCTGTGAGGCTTCCCATGGACGTTAAAGAGGCTCTACAAAAAGCCCATTGCAGGGAGAGGCATGAAATTGGCAGGCTGCAGATCGAGAACATATTGGAAAATATAAGGTTGGCTGAGGAGATGAATGTGCCATTATGCCAGGATACTGGCACAATTGTTTTCTATGTTAGGGCTGGGGCAAATTTTAGGGTTTTGAATAGGGTTGAACCCGCCCTGTTTAGGGCTGTGAGGAGGGCGACTTTAGAGGTGCCTCTAAGACCGAACGCTGTGAACCCGTTCACTAATAAAAATTCCGGCGATAATACTGGAAGATACATTCCATACGTTAATTGGGAGATTTCGGATGGCGACTGGCTTGAAATATCGGTTCTCCTAAAAGGAGGCGGATCTGAAAATGCATGCGCTCTAAGAATGATGGAGCCAAGCGAGGGTGTTGAGGGTATGAAAAAGTTTGTTGTTGAATGCGTTCTGAAAGCTGGCGGGATGCCATGTCCACCTACAATAGTAGGCATTGGGGTTGGCGGAGGAGCAGACATAGCGATGGCGCTTGCAAAAAGGGCTCTGCTCAGACCCATAGGTGAGGAGAATCCTAACATGGACTTAGCGAAGATTGAAAAAGAGCTATGTGAAGCCATAAACGCAACCGGTATAGGTCCAATGGGTCTAGGCGGTGATGTGACAGCCCTAGATGTGAAAATCGAATATGCCCACCGTCATCCAGCGTCATATCCAGTAGCCGTAGCATTCCAATGCTGGGCGGCGAGAAGAGCGGCTGCACGCATATACCCCAACGGTGAAATTGAATACCTGACGCATAAGCCAAGATGAGGCTGAGAGAAAACGGGCGTTTTCGCTGGGCACTTAGCACGTAAGGCTAGATATGAAACGCATGAAACGCGGCGTTTCACAGCATCCCTTATCCTAAGCTTTTACAATATTTCCTATGGTGATTAAGCATGAGAAAAACGATTAATATAATATTTGCAATGGCTCCAGTCGCAGCGATGCTTGTGGCAGCTGTCAATGCTCAAACTTACATGGTTCAAATGTCCCTAAGCGAGAGGAAAAAAGCGGCTCATGCGTTTCACATTAAAAAAACGGTCAAGGTCTCAATAAGTAATAACGACTCTCTGAAGGAAGCATTTGAAGGCAATCCTTCACTATATGAGGAAGGTGAAGCTTTTCTCTCTTATGCTAATGGAAGATATGCAGAGGGGACCTATAGTTGCGCTTTAAGCCCATAGGTGAGGAGAATCCTAACATAGACTTAGCGAGGATTGAAAAAGAGCTCCATGAAGCCATCTATGCATTACAAGTCATGGAGTCTTCCCGAGATGCTTACAAGAGCATAAATAGTATATTATGCCAGTTAGGGGTTTAAAGAGGGTGAAATTCTGGAATCTCAGGGAGCTGCTGGTAGCCGCAATCTGTACCCTTAAACGCGTATAAAGCATTAATAAATCCTCAGAGGTTTTGGCTTCGTTGGTAAGTATAGATGTAAGCACTGCCCGATATAGTCTTGAGAATGCGAAAAGTCTCCTTGAAGGGATGCCGAAACCTCTGTAGCAGGGCAATGTTCTAGATGCTGTGTATAATCTGCAAGTATTCTTCTAAAAAATAAGAATCCACAAGAAGATGGATTATGCCAAAATATTTATTATCGTGATACAAACCTATTTTTAGTCTTTTATTTTCTTTAATATTTTATTGGTTTCAGCCTCTAAAATATAAGTGCCTATTTTGGAAAGAATCAAACTCTTCATAAGGCTCTTCACCCATGGTACAACTTCATAAGACCACACCAAACACTAAAAAGACCACCAGCAACACCCATAACTTGACAGTATCTTTTGGAAAAAAATGTAAAATATATATGGGAATGTGATTCAAAAGATTGTTTGGTGAGATCTTGCCTAAAAAGGTTCGTTATGAGGAGCTTTTCCCGCATGAGATTGAAGAAATAATTAGGGATAAACCTATTGTTTATTTGCCATTCGGAACATTGGAATGGCACGGTTTACATTTGGCTTTAGGAAACGATGCGATTAAAGCCTATGAGATATGTCTCCGTGTAGCCGAGAAGGCTGGTGGGGTTGTGGCGCCGGCGACATACTGGGCGATCGGCGGTATGCCTCATCCATGGACGACGAGGTTTGATGAGGTCCTCATAGGCGAACTTTTCTCCGCAATTTTTGAGCAAATGAATCATGTTGGTTTTAAGGTTGCTATAGCGCTTACTGGACATTATGGGCTGGAGCAAATGTACGTTCTGAAGAAGAGTGCATGCGACTTCATGTATAGGAGCAGCATGCTCGTGGCGCCCCTGCCAGAATATGAGGTTGTATGGGAGAAAGGCTATCGCGGCGATCATGCGGCTAAATGGGAAACATCGATTCTTTGGGCTCTCCGCCCGGAACTTGTAGATGCGATTAAGCTGAAAGGAGATTTGAAGGAGCCTTTGGAAGGCGTTATGGGTGAAGATCCGCGGATTTACGCCTCAGAGGAGATTGGACGGGATATTGTTAATCATATTGTTAATCGGCTATCTGAGCTGGCGCATCGGTTACTGAATGAAACCAGTCCCCTCGATAAATCAAAGTTTATTAGGGCGTTGAACATTCAATCCGAAATTCTGGCGGAAATAATAAGTATGGGAAGCGAGGGATACGCAGTTTTAGGAAGCCAAGATTACGGGATCTTCATTCAGCATCTATGGATGGGCCAATATAACGAAGCCATAAAGGAAGGCGAGGGGCTTCTATTAAAACTCAAAACATCTAAGCGTGTATCTTGAAAGAAAATTTGCTGGAGAATAAAGGCATAATGATTCAGTAAGAGGAGACGGAGAAACGTACGTTTAGCCCATAGTTATCTTCTTTTAAATCTTTAAAAATTACCATTAAAAAATAAAAGGGTGGAGAATTGCCTATTCAAACCTGAAAATTCTATGCGTACCTGGAAGCATGAATGTGTGGAATGTTGTTCTATCTTCAAATCTGGTAGTCACATATTCTTCCCTGAAGTATCTTTCGGTGCGGGGCATAAGGTTGCGTAGTTTAGCATCTTTCTTCTTTATTGTGATGCTGCACCTTGTTGAATGCGGAAGGAAGGATTTGACGATGAAAGTGTTATTGTCATAAAGAAATAGGCAGATTTGGCTTGGCGCCTCTAGTTGAACTGGAAAGTCCCTCATGAATGTTTGCCTAATAACTGAAAGAGCTTCCTGCGGCAGAGCATATAGGTCGCTGAAATTGTCAGGTACAGCTAAAACGTAGAGTGTTCCACCTCCATAGCGGGCTTGAAGTAGAATTGGGTAACCGTTCACTTTATTCATGCCGGTTACAATTTCCCATGAATCATTGGTGAAATACCTGATTTCAGGGATGATGATTTCCCTATCGGATTTATAGTGATCCATAAATAACATGTAGTCTTTAACAGCAATCTTCCTATCGGTGCATTCGATTTCCACTATATCCTTGAAGCCTCTATTTTGGAGTGCTCTAAGAAGACCGGATGTGATTATAACATTCCCACCTTTGCTTAATTGACCCTTAATCTTTTCAAGTATTGCATTATCGAGCTTTGCGGATTCCGCCAGAAATATGGTGTTGCTATTATATGGAAACTCTGGAGTGAGCTCAACCGGAATGCCCAGCATGCCTATGTAGTTATGTATAAAGTCTTCACCGAAGGAATTATATGGTTTATAGCATGGTACCCCAATTGGCTGTCCAAGCTTATCTATAAATAGATCTGCTTCTTCAAAAACTGCTCCCGCAACTGGGGCGACATAGCTTAGAAATTTTTCAGTCCCATCCTCCATTTTTATTGATTCAAATAGTGAGCCATAGCAGTATAGGGTAACCTCTCTTGGCTTTGCAAACAAAGTAAGCATTATCTGCTCTGCCCATCGGTCAAGGCATCTGCGGGCGTACGGGTCGATCCATCCTCCGCCGTTTTTGCCGGGCTTAACATTCTCTAAGTATCTCATAATCGCGTAGCTCTGATATTGCTGCAGATGCTGCTGCGTGTATTCCGGATCTCTAGTTTCTGTTCCAGCGTATATCATGTCGAACATTTTTGATTCAGCATCTAGGTTATATCCTAAAGTCTGATAATGCTCATACCAGTTCGGATACTTTATAATTAAGTTCACCTTGGGATTGATGCTTTTAGCCGGCTTTATAATGTATTCCTTAGACACCTCCTCTAGACGTTCTAGACGGTATTCAGTCCAGCTTTTATCCCCCTTCTCTTTAGCGCAGAGTTCACATCTACAGTTCGTGAAGTACCAGTCGTCCAGAATTATTTCATTGAAGATTTCAGCTGAGAATTTAATGATTCCTTTAACCTTCTCTAGGTCCTTGGGGTTAGAATAGCAGAACGTCCTAGGATAGCCCATTTCACTTGTAACGAAAGCGATTCCCGCGGAGGCTTCAACGCCTTTGCTTTCAAAGAACTCCTTAATCTTAATCATGTCTTCCTTTTCTGGAAATATCTCATCGCGGTAAGTTTCAAGATAAACCTTGTTAAACTTTAAGTATTTCTTAAGTAAATTAAAGCTGCTTTCAAGCCAGTTTAAGTCCCCCATTCTTTGCACATCGCGGATTTGACAGTAAATTGCAACGCCAAAGTTTTTGTAGCCTTTATCCATATTTCTCCCTTCTATTCCATATGCTCGTTTATTATCACAGAGCCAGCTATTTATCACTTCTGATTAAAACTCATGTTCAGAGGTTCCTTATATGGTGCGCTGTGGAAAAATCATATATGCTATGCTCGAGATAATTCCTAGATGCTATTTAAGGTGAAGATGATGATAGCAGAAGAATATTTTAGAGATCCAATTGTTGCAGCATATTTCCATATACCCTTCGGCTTAAAGACTGAGGAGGAAAGAAATAGCGAAATCGACAAATGCCTTACAGCTGTGAAAGAGGCTGAAGCCACCAGTGTTTGGGTGTTAATTTCCAACGTGAAGGATGGAAGCGTAAGCTACTTACTGAATCGGGCGTTTTCTTTAGGCTTACGGATTGTTCCCGTTTTTCAACCGTTCATTTCAATAGTTGAGCATCCTGAAGTTAAAATAGTATGCGCAGACGGTTCAACATCTGATGATCCGCGCTACTTCAATATTGGCTGCTTCAACCATCCATATTTAATGGAGAAAACAAGAGAGCTTGTGAAGGGCTTCTTAGAGCAATTTAAGGATCACCCGGCGCTTTATAGGATTGCAGGGCTTCCCCTCATCAGCTTCATCCATGAAGCCTACTACAGAACTGATATTCCGGAGTTCGGCGGTGGCCCCCTTAAACCCTGCTGCTACTGCAAACATTGTATCGAAAAGTTTAGAGAGTTAATGAAAGAGAGGTATCGGAACATCGAAACGTTCAACTCTAAACATGGCACAAAATTCGGAAGTTGGGATTCCCTTGAGCCACCTAGAGAACCCAGTAACCCATCGCTCTGGAAGGAATGGCTTGACTTTCACGCCGATATTATTCCAAAATTTCTCCATGAAATAATTGAATTTGCTAAAAGCATAACTCCGATCCTATCTACCCATGAACTTAATGATTTTTATCCATGCACATATCAATGCGTCTATTCTGGCAATGACATCTGGCGGATGGCGAGAGTCATAGATGTTGGGCATGAAGATATGTATCCCCTTGAGTTTGACCATCGATATTTAATCTATGTTTATGAGTACATAAAAGATGCCGTCAGAGCTGCCATAGGTTTCAATAGGCTATATACTGCTAACGGTCAGAGTTTCAATTCATGGCTTGGCTATAAGATTCCCGCAGCAAGCATGTTTGAACAAGTTTATTCCTGCCTTATCCACGGTTCATTAGGCTTAGTATGGTGGGTAGATTGGAAGCAGATTGATCTTTGGGCGAAAACTAAACAGCCGAATAGGGAATACTCCCAGATTATAGGCGTACTTAAAGATTATGAGATTTCGAAGGCGGAGGTTGCTCTTATTTATCCCTGGACAAGCATGGAATTGAAAAGAGATGACATATACTGCATGGATAATCTGCTTTTCTATATGGCTTTAGCGAGAAGCAGCATCCCGGTTGACATAATATCCGAGCGGCAGGTGGAGGAGGGTATTTTGGATAATCGTGGATACAAGGTTCTTTGCGCAATCGGCTGCCCAGTTCTTCCGCCAGAAGCCGCCGCTGAGATCAAGCGGTTCGTTGAGAACGGCGGGGTTCTAATTCAAGACTATGAGGGGCAGGGGGTAGGTGAATTTAAATCAGCCTATCCTGAAATGGTTCTTAAGCCAATGGCTGAGCATGTGTTTTACACCGTTAAAACCGAAATGCCCCTATTAAGCAGGCTGAATGGAAAAATAATTACTTTGGGCATAGAAAACCTCTGTGAAGAACTGAGTGTGGATGGGGACCTCAAGATTATAGCCAGGTTTGAGAATGGAAAGCCAGCTTTAATCGCTGCAAAAAAAGGAAGCGGCATTGTTATAAAAGCCGCTACTCTACTGGGCTGGGACTACTCTAATTATCCCGGTCACTACGATTTCGCAGTTATGTTTCCCTTCATAATTCGAAGGAATGAGTATGTACGTGAGATGATTCTCGGGTTGCTGAAGGAAGCGGGGGTTCAACCTCCGGCCGAATCGACCAACCCAAATGTGGAGGTTGGGGTTTGGAGGGGGAGGGAGAGCCTTATGGTTTTCGTAGTAAACCATCTTGATCAGGCTTCAGCGTCTACGGTGACGGTGAATCTAAGCGGCGACGGCAAATACGTGGTTCAAGACTTTTTCAATAAAGAAGTATGTCAATCATGCCAGAACGGTCGAAAAATAACTTTTAAAGTTGATCTGACAAACTTCCAAGGAAAAGCTTACATCGTAAAGAAGATTTCGTGATATGCTCCATCTTTATTTCCAGAGAGATTATGGAATTAGCTTGGAAAAAAATAGATTTATGGCGCTTTAAAAGGTTCAAAGGGAGTTCAATATTTCGATCGCTTTAATCATGGCTCTGCCATTATGATAGGCTGATTTCCATATGTATGCTTTATTACCCGTTGGCGTCCCATCTGGAAGAACGGTGTCAAACCAGTCGCCGTATCTCCAATCCACCTGGTAATTCCCGATCCAATCAAGAGTCTTTCTAAAATGCTCAAGGAAAATGTTTTCGCCGGTTAAACTATACATGTAAGCCATCGTCACAAGAGATTCAGCTTGAACCCACCAAATCTTAGCAAGCCTATCAGCGGGTTTATTAATTGGCCCGCTTTCATAGATCCCTCCCCTCTCATGGTCAAACCCAAATTTTATGCAGTAATCATATATGGTCCGAAAGTAATTGATTAATATACCAACTGGAATTTTAACCGCTCTGCATGCTTCTGCCACAAGCCATAAGGCTTCTAAGTTATGCCCATAGGAAACCCGCTGCTCCCCCTGTAAATCTAAAGGCTTCCAATCCCGACCGTGAAGGTCAGTGCATGCCCCAGAACCCATTCTGACAACAGTATTACTGAGAATTAAAATGAGCTCCATTAATCTTTGTTTAACCATCCGATCCTTTGTGGCTTCATAATATATTGTGAAGGGCTCCAGTAGATGGAGATGCGTGTTCATCGTCTTAATTTCCACGCTGGGGGCAATGTAAGTCCTCATGTCCCTTTCAGGAATAGACCAGTTTCTAGTGAAGAATTCGCGGTATCCGCCATATTTCCTATCGTACGCATGCTCCTCCATTAACTCAAACAGTTCTCTTGCAAGTTTAGCAGCTTCCCCACTTTTGCTTGCAACCATATACTCTGAAAGCCCATATAATGCGAATCCTTGACCATAAATGTTCTTGAAATCTTTTTGGACTTTGCCTCGAGAATCAACTTCCCAAAAGAAACCGCCGTGCTCCTTATCCCACATTTTATCTCGTAGAAAATTAAACCCGTGCTCCGCAGCCTCTAAGGCTTCTTTTCCCGCCCAGCCGCTGTTATATAGTTTTGAAAAATACCAGAGCATCCTAGATTGAGTTACAATCATCTTCGCTCCCTTCCCTAATGGTTTTCCTTTAATGTCATGGTTGAGACAGTATCCGCCTCTTTCCAAATCCAATGTTTTAGGATACCAGAATGGCATAATGTTCTGAGTTAGGATCTTCTTCATCAGATTTTTCCAATCTTCAATCTGCTCAGCAAAGGGCCCCCCTAACATATTTCTCTCTCCATCTTCCGCAGCCCGTGATGTTGCCTAATGTTTTCTTTAACAATCTACGATCTCTTAAAAATATGCTTAAGCATCGTTTTTCCACCTTAAGAATTGTGGGAGAAAACCGATGATTCATCACCCGCCTAAAAGCAGTTTTTTCCATGCGTGTCTCCGTCCATTTATAAGCAGTATGATGAGCCCAATGATAATTAAGATTGACTGAACTATTAAAGACGCTGCCTCTCTTCCGCCTAGAGCTGAGCATATTAGGTTTGGAGTTTCCTCAGGCATTTGGAAGGGCCAAAATATGGGGTTATAGTCATGGTTTGTATAATCTAGCAGAACATGGGAGATATTGCCAAGTAAGCATGAGAATTGAAGTCTCAGCGTGAATTTACATTCCTTCTCAACTTCAACAAGCCTTATAGAGAAAAACACGTTAACTAAGGTTGGATAGATTAAGACTGTTAGCGCTAGGGAAAATAGAGTTCCTAATGATGCAGCACCAAGCAAGCTATGAAGCACCATTCTAGGCGGGACTTCAGTCCCAAATAGGATCAGCATGATCGGTACTTCAATATCTGGCAGCATCGAACCTACAATTAAACCCGGCAAACTAAGCCTCTTATTAAGCCTATAGATTAAATAGGCTACTGGATAGTGAAGCGGGGTTAAGGGCAAGATAAACCGCACCATTCAAGAGTTAAAATTAGTTTCATTAAACACTTTCTATTTGATGGCTTGAGTAATTCGAACTGACCGATTGAGCATCCGATCAGCGCGCGAATTGGCGCTTAGAGGTAACCTGTTATCCAATGAAGGCTTCAGTGGAAACTAAAAGCCGAGGCTTTTCAATCTGCCAGAATTGATCCCAAACATTTATCGACAGTAGAATCGCTGTTTTTATACATCGTAGGAGCGTGTTAGAAAAGATTAATAAATTGTTAAGGTTTTTATTTTGTTAGGTGTTTGGATGTGTGGATTTCCAGGTGGCTCGGCGAGTGCTATTCTAGGCTTTATATGAGGTTTGGTCAGGAGCTGTTTACGTTTCATGAGGCTAGGGATTTTTTATCGTTTGACGTGAATAGGGTTTCCGTTGCTTTTAGTAAGCTTCATTCCAAGAGGGTTCTGCTCCTTTTTGATCGGGGGAAGCCGAGGCTTTATAGGCTTTTGGATCCTGAGAACTTTATTTTTTTGGCTTCGGGAATTGTGAAGAATGTTGATAGAATTGCTTCTGAGGGCTATCTTAAGCTCATACTTGGCTGCCTCAGGGCTCTTTTGAAGGCAATGGATTTAGAGTCCTTCGCAGTTTATGGTTCTGTGGCCCGTGGATCAGCATCCAAATGCAGCGACGTTGACATCCTCCTAGTTTCGGACTCGCTTGTGGGAAGCTTAGGTTCAAGGATGGATAAGCTGTATCCCATAGAGGAGACGTTGAGTGAAGAGCTTAAGTGGCTTAGAAGGCATGGCGTATACGCATCGCTTAGTTTTTATCCTTTAAGGAAGGAGGAAGCTCTGAGGCTGCCTCTGCTTTTTCTAGATTTAACGAATGAAGCGGCGATCCTTTATGATAGGAGTGGTTTCCTCGAGGCTGTGTTACTGGATCTTAAGGGAAGGTTGCTGAAGCAGGGTGCAAAAAAGGTGGTTTTGGATAAGGGACGCTGGTATTGGAACTTGAAGCCAGACTACAGGTTTGGTGAAAGGATTGAGATTACTTAAGATTGCAAAGGCCTATCTTCGGCAGGCTGAAGCCAGGCTTAAAGACGCTAAGGACGCCCTTTTCGAGGGCAATTATCCCTATGCTGTAAGGTTAAGCCAAGAATGTGTCGAGCTGTCCATGAAGGCTGTTTTAAAGATCGTTGGAATAGAGTATCCTAAAATTCATGATGTTTCAGACGTTATGGTTGATGTTAAGGATAGATTTCCAGACTGGTTTAAGATGGAACTAGAGTTTTTACGCGAATCAAGTAAGGTTCTCCTCAAGAAGAGGGAACTAAGCCTTTACGGAGGAGAGGAGGCCTTCCTATCCCCAGAAGATGTCATAAGCAGAGGAGATGCGGAAGACGCAACAGAAAGAGCCGCCAAAACATATGAGTTATGCAGGAAACTTATCTTAGAAGTTGAGGGAACCGGTTAACCCGGGGGAGAACGAGAAGAGGGTCCTGAGGGCCTTCCCGTTGATGGGCTATTTAGGTGCCATGGAAACCCCTAAGATATGCAGGCTTTACAGGACGTAGATCGGTTTCTACACCTTTGAATAGGATTAGCTTAAATTACCTAAGAATTCTAAAAGGATTAAAATAGAGGTCTAACCCGGCTTTAAAGGAATCTATGTTTAAAAGATATTTGACACCTACGCTTATCTGCCTTTTGCAAGTCTCCAGTTTCATGTAAATGTAATCCGCGTTAACATCCTTCGGCTTCTTTATCAAGCCCATCATGGATTACCCTTAGCATCTCCTCCAGACATGTCTTAACTCAGAATGTAAGAGACTTAATGCAACTCTGAGGGCTCTCATCACGCTGGAGGCGCATTGAACCGAATAGGCTTCGACGCGATAGGCTTAAATCTCTGTGTATTTTATGTATATAGAAAGTGGTCTGTATGGGTTTTAAGACTATAAGCCTTTCTGATGAAGCCTATAGGCGGCTTGCGGCCCTAAAGAGGAAGGGTGAATCTTTTACTGATGTTATTCTGAGAATTTGCTCTAAAACCGCTGGGAAGCCGCTGTCGAGTTTTTCTGGAGCATGGGTTATGGACAGCGAAGAGGAAAAGGAGATCTTCGGAGAGATATCGGAGATGTGGAAAAAATATGAGGAAGATCTGCTTAGACACGGATTTCCTCGTCGCACTACTTAGGGGCAGTCCGGAAGCCGCTAGGAAAGCCCATAGGCTTGAGGGATGCAATAATAGCCGGAACAGCCCTAGTTAACGGATATACCCTATTAACGAGAAATGTGGAGCACTTCAAAAGAGTTACTGGGTTAAGCGTCGAAGAATGGTGAAGGACA
>Ga0209183_1000147_pt1 | contig 33311 bp, 33 predicted proteins | sample LHCtaG_2_FD_184120 | JGI IMG/M metagenome (GOLD analysis project Ga0209183, IMG submission 184120) | Hot spring microbial communities from Little Hot Creek, USA to study Microbial Dark Matter (Phase II) - LHC4sed_replicate (SPAdes)... | ecosystem: Environmental > Aquatic > Thermal springs > Hot... | reverse complement strand
TGATAGGTGATCCTAGGGATCTTATAGGTGATGGATGGTGGAGGTATGATGTTGAAGAAGCATCTAAACTACTGGAGAAGCATGGATTCTACAAGGATGAGCAGGGTAGATGGCACCTACCAGACGGGACACTATGGAAGATAAATATGGTTGCGAGTGCTGATCATCCGTTATTATCGGTACTAGTATTTGGTGTGGCTGATCAATGGAGGAAGTTCGGCATAGATGTAACTGTAGAAACGGTGCCTGCAGCGGTAATGAGTAGAAGGTGGCAGTTAGGCGATTTCGATGTAGCTGTCGTCTGTCCTGTTGCAGTGCAGACTCCTGATATTTGGAGACACTATCAGGGATACCATAAGATGTATTATAAGCCTTTAGGTGAGGTTGCTACTGGCTGTCAGAATAGATGGGTGAACGATGAATTTAGCGCATTACTCGATGAGATGGCGGGAATCCCGCCATTCGCACCTGAAGCGATACGATTAGGATTTGAAGCTATAACCATACTTATAAGGGATATGCCATGGACGAATCTATTCTTAGGATCTAAAGCTCTTATCGTCGATAATTATGTATGGACTAATTGGCCTGTTTATGAGACGAACTGGTATTGGGAAATGCTTTACTGGAATCCTGTTTGGACTCAGGTTATGTTTGTCTATCTTAAGCCTACTGGTAATGTTCCTAGTAGCGAGTTGTATATGGAGTATGTGACTGTATGGTTTGTTAGGGATGTTCCAAGCTTTATAGGTGTTGATGGAGCTGAGTATGGTCCTTATAGTATCGGTGATCGTGCTACTATACCTAAGGATGATGCAGATAGATTTGTAAGTGAGGGGTTGGCAAGCCTTACACCACCAGTCTACACTTATGTAACTGTGTATGCTAAGGTGGATTTACCCTCGTTCAGGGGTGTAGATGGAAAGATTTATGGACCTTATAAAGCTGGGGATGTTATGATACTTCCTAAGGATGATGCAGATAGATTGCTAGCTGAGGGGAAGGCTACAACCACCCCGGCTATACCTGGGATAGATGAGATAATCAAGGGTGTATCATCCATAAGGGATTCCATAGAGGGTTATGGAAAGCTATTATCATCCATACAGAACTCGATAACAAACCTAGATACAAATATGGAGAAGCAGATAGCAGCCATAGAAGCATTAAAAACATCGATAGATGGACTATACATGATGATGAACGCTATACTAGCGATAGCTATAATAACGGTAGTATTAGCAGGAATAGCACTAGTAAGAATAAAGAAAGTATAAAATCAAATATCCCTCCTTCATTTTTCCCTACTTCATAATATAGGTAATATAATGATATCACTTATCATCTACTTAAGGTAAGCTATCATATCTTTGAGAAACTGTATACTTTTCGGTACAGCTATTTCCTCCTCCTCCCCTCCTTCATATTCTAGAGAGAGGTATCCATTATAGCCTACTTCCTTAAGTATTCTAAGGATTCTCTCGTAGTCTAACTTAGCTTCAATCCAACAGCTTCCAACGCCTGATTGCTTTAGTTTAAGTTCAAATACTTTAGCATGAACATGAACGGTGTATGGTGCAAGCTTTTCTATACTCCCATATAAGTCTTGTTTAAAGTTTGCTGTATCCAGATTCACTCTGAACCAATCTGAATCTACAGCTTCTATTAGCCTTAATACTTGCTCGGCTGTAGATGTTATCCCCCCATGATTCTCCACGGCTATCATTAAACCGTAATCTTCAGCATACCTGCAGATCTCTCTTATACATTCTACGGCATAGTTGAATGCAGCTTCCTCATCTAACTCTCTAGCCCATCCTGCATTAACCCTAACGATAGGAGCGCCTAAAAGGAGTGCTGCATCGACCCATTCCTTCACCAATGCCACTTGCCTCTTCCTCTCTTCCTCTCGCGGTAAACAGAAATTATTAGCTATCGTTACACATGAAATATCAAGACCATACAATAGGAGGAGACGTTTTATTCCTTTCAAGCGATTTCTATTTGGTTCGAAGAATCTTTGATTTAATTCAACTCCATCAACACCCAATTCGAAAGCTCTTCTAATAAAGTCTTCTATATCCATTTTACCAGAAGTAATACTTCTATGATACGACCAGCTAGATATACCTAGACGCACAGTATCCTTTTCCTTAAGAACTAAGATATAAAATTTTACTTGATAAAAGTATAAGGATCTTAAAAACTACTCTAACAATTCCAATATTTTCTTCCTCAGCTTAAGCTCAAGATCCTTGGCTACATCCCCCTCTACGTCTATCAGATTTTCTTTCTCTGGAAGATCTTCCTTCCAATTATAGTCCTTGGGAGGCGGGGGTACATAATCCCTTTCAGTCCTGTACAGCTCAGACTTCACCTTCTCCTCTCTCCTACCTATCGGTTTAAGACCCCACTGATACTCAGCTTCAGGCTTTAGCCAAATATAAAGCGTATAGTCTCCATCCCTTATACTCCACGATCTCTTGTAATGCCCACTTATCGCGAAATCCTTTATAGCTTCCATCTCACCTTTCATAAGAGGTAGAAGCGTTCTTCCATGCATATTTTCCACCTTTACACCCCAGAAGCTTTGCTCCCTACGATATTCGATATTTAAGCAATCAAGTATCGTGGGCATTACATCTACCGTCTCGACGAAAGCTCTGACACGCCTACCTCTTCCTATACCATCTGGATGCCTCACCATAAGAACTATTCTAGAGAGCTCCTCATATGGCCATGGCCTCACCTTTTTTATTATACCATGTTCGCCTAAAGGTTCACCATGATCACTGAGTAGTATTATAAGCGTATTCTCCCATAAGCCGAGATCCTTAACTCTACCTATAAACCATCCGAACCACTTGTCAACTAATGTTATCTCGCCTGCGTATTGTGCTCTAATATGCTGAATCTCAAGCTCCGTAAACTCCCTAACACTACCGCCACCCCATATTATCGGCTTATCCTCATATCCAGGTGGCGCATAGAGTTCGTAATACTCCTCAGGTGGATCCCAAGGCTCGTGGGGATCGAAGGAGTCAAGCCAGAGGAATAATCGATCCCTCCTCCCTATCTCCACCTGTTTCTTAAGCCATCTAACGCCAGCTTTCATAACTTGAACGACGAAGTGATCCTCCTCGCCTTTCCAATGGGCGGTATTCCTTAAGTATTGAATGAATAATTGCTTCCGCTCCTCTACCGATCTGCTGAAATACTGTTCTGTCGAATAGTTTTTATGATGCCATCTTTCCAAATCCACCTTAACATTGGAATCCGTTACATAGGGGTCGCTCTCCTGCCCTCTTATCCATTCAACATAATCAAACCCTCTTTCGTAGGCCATGGTAGGCTTATGCATGTGGTAGGTATCGGTTATCAAAGCTGTAATAAATCCTCTATCCCATAATATCTCTGCTATAGGTACATCGCTTGGCTCTAACCTCTGCCAACCTCTGAAGGGTAATGTATACCTCCCTGTGAAGAGGGCCGTACGGACGGGTAGCGTAGGTAACCCTTCAGCGTACGCTCTATCGAATATCGTACACTCCTTAGCAAACTCATCTATGTTAGGCGTCTTAATCCATTTATTACCGTAAGAGCCTAGGTGATCCGGTCTTAAACTATCCAACATTATAACGATTACATTCATATCTCAACATCACCCTTCGAGTTCTCCAAGCTTGCTTTAAAATGAAGGTATCTTCTGTATGTATCTCTTAGCTAAGAGTAGCCCTATCTTGACCCTCTCCTCAGAACCATACCATACTGGATCCTCGTGTTCTATACTTAAGTAGCCGTCGAACCCAGCTTCCCTGAGGATTAAGATCAGCTTATTCCAGTCTATCTGACCGAAGCCGGGCAACCTATATCTCCACCATCCTTTAGCTTCTTCCGATCCCATCCAGGAGAGCTTCTCCCTATCCACTTCGGTATCCTTAACGTGAATGTAGAATATCCTATCTGCAAATTTACGTATAGGTTTATAGGGGTCTATGAAGAATCTAACCAGATGGGATGGATCGTAGCATAAGCCTAGATTCCTAGAGTCGATAGCTTCGAATATCCTCTCCCACCTATAGGGGGATGTAGCTATATTCCCCGTATTAGGGCAGTTCTCTATCGCTACCTTCACACCGTGATTTTCACATTTTTCAAGTATAGGAGTAACGAATTCCTTGAAAAGTTGTACGTTTTCTTCGAAGCTCCTTTCCTTATCTATACCTGTAGAGATGGTAATATATTCGAAGCCCATTTCGCATACCAATTCCACTCTTTTTTCAAGCTCCTCTCTAAGCCTTCTTCTAACCATCTCATCCTTCTCCTGGAAGTTTCTGCAAAAAATCAAGCCTATGATATGTATACCTGTATCGTCGATTACTTTCTTAAAGAAGTTTTTATCAGCTGGTACGTGAGGTCCTACTTCTAGGAATTCAAAGTCATTCTTAATAGCCCAATTAGCGATTTCACCTAACGGCATCGTTTTCAGTGCATTTGTTAAGAAACCTAACTTCAAGACTTAACACCTACAATCAGAGGGAAAACCGGCTTTAACTATTTAAATATTTCCTTAGCTTACATTAGATAAGTAAAAAATCTTAAATATGTTTAAATCTTAAAGGTTGAGAATGGTGGTTATATGGGAGTGTGGAGTGGTCTATATCCTTTGCAGGCGATATTTGCACGTAGGAGGTTTAGAAAGGTTTTACTGAATCCTCCATGCTTCGATCCGGGTTCCTGGTGTGGTGCTGGGAAGCTCTGGATAGATGAGTATGATGGGGAATACTGGCTTACGAGTAGACCTAGAATGGGTTCTGAGAAGCGTGGCTACGCGGTTGAGATATATAGATCGCGGAATGGCGAAGATTATAGCCTTGTAACATGGCTAACGAAGGAGGAGTTAAGCGAATCGATCGGAAAAACTGTTCAGAGTATCGAAAATCAGCAACTACTTCGCGATCCTCTCAGCGGTAAATACCATCTTTACCTCTCGGTAGATATCGCTGAAAGGAATGTAGCTGGTGATGAGAAGAGGATATTTGAGAGTAAGTGGGAGACGTTTCTCCTTGTAGCAGAGGATCCTTCAGGACCTTGGGAGCCGGGGGGTTTCGTGCTTAGGGGGGATAAGGATTATGATAGCGGTGAAGCTAGGGATTGTACGATAGATATAGTTGACGGAAGGTATATCTGTCTATATAAAGCTAGGAAGGCAGGTACAAAGGTTGTTCATACCGCTCTAGCAGTAAGTAGTGATGGAAGGAATTGGGTGAAACTCGGTATCCCCACAGTTGATGGAGAGCATCAGCCAGACTACTTTCTCCTAAACGGCTCGATACATGCAGGTTCGCTAGGCCCCGTATTTATGGGTACTAAAACGTTGGATGTAGTAAACGGAGCTGCACTTACCAAGTATTTCGCAGGCTATGTGATAGATTATAGAAACCTTAACTTGGAGAGTATATTCGTCGCGGAGTGGAAGCCTAGCTCTCGATACGAGCATCCTCAATACCCGATCCATACGTACTGTAATGTTGTTTATGACCCGCTTAGCGATAGATGGTTGACGTGGATAGAAGCCGTGGATCCGATCTTAAGCAGAGAGCCTGGCCTTAACACCGAAGTGGATAGGGTACTACTCTATGTTAGCGAAAAGAGGTGGAAGCTTGTCGAAGATTAGGTTCGGCTTCGTCGGTGCAGGAAGAAGGGGGCTTAACCATATAAAGGTAGCTAGTCAGTTTGAGGAAGTATCTCTAGAAGCGGTATGCGATGTAGATGAGAAGCGGCTTCAGGAGGTTGCATCTACTTACAATGTGAGAATCTACAAGAATCTCGATGAGATGCTAGAAAATGAGAGGTTGGATGTTGCCGTTATATCGACGCCTACTCCATTACATGTATCTCAAACCATTAAATGTCTTGAATCAGGTCTTGATGTTTTACTTGAAAAGCCTATCTCTCTAGATATCGGGGAGGCTAATAAACTCCTGAAGATTGTTAGGGAGAGCGATCGGATAGTAGCCGTTGGCTTCCAACTAAGATACTCGAATTTAGCCGATAAGGTTAGGGAGGCTATAGATGAAGATACCCTATCCATGATAACCGGTTACTGGTATTGGACTATACCTTTAGTCGGCTGGATTAGACTTAGGAGTCAAGGTGGGGGGCAGATGGTTGATCAAGCTATACATCTAATCGACCTAGCGAGATTCTTCGCAGGTGAAGTTGAAAGCGTATATGCAGCCTATACAGAGAGGGGTAGGAATACAGAGGAGGATAGAGCTATGGGCTTCGATAATTGGGCTAGCTACGTAGTATCCTTGAAGTTCGAAAACGGTGTCGTAGGCTGCATCTATAGTACATATGCGCTATACCCCGGTATCTTCAGAGCTACAGAGGATAGCTCAGTCGAAGATAAGGCTACAAGGGAATCCTCCGTAGCTATGGATATAATCTGCAGGGAAATGTTGATTCGCTATATACATCCCTCTGAAGCGAGGATATACCGTAAGGATAGGGGGTGCGAAGTCTATAGGCTACTTAGAGATCCTACAATCGATATGCATAAAGCATTCATCGAAGCCGTGCTGACGAGAGATAAGAAACTATTACGTACACCATACGAAGATTCGTATAAGACTATGGCTATCTCTCTAGCCGCGAACGAATCCGCTACGACCGGTAGATGCATTCACCTTCCCACATTTCTCTCTAGGTGACTCGTTTGGATAAACCCAATATACTCTTGATAGTAATGGATACGCAGAGAGCGGATAACATATCCTGTTACGGTTATCCAAAGGAAACCACACCTAACATAGATAGAATAGCAAGCGAAGGCGCTATATTCCTCAATAATATCACACCAGGCATATGGACACTACCATCCCATGCATCCCTATTCACGGGAAGATATGTCTCAGGCCACGGAGCAGATGCCAACTGCGAAGTCCTACCCGTAGAATTCCCTACTATGGCTGAAATCCTAGGTAGACTAGGCTACCAGACAATAGGCTTCTCGAATAATGGATGGGTAAGTAGGAAAACCGGAGTAGCGAGGGGGTTTCAGGAATTTTACCTAGTGAGTAGGGAAGCTAGCGGAGAGAGGTTTGTAGAATGGTTTTATGTAGAAGAGGGTTTTAAAGAGATAGGGGAGCGGGATAAGGGATCCCTCAAAACGGTAAATGCAGCTATAAGCTGGCTTAAGAGGGCGTGGGATCATGAGAAGCCATTCTTCATGTTTATAAACTTCATAGAACCACATGGACCATACTGGCCGCCTGAGCCGTTCAGAAGCCGTTTTCTGCCGTCAGACGTAAGTGAGGATGAGGTTAGATCCGTAGCTAGACTAGAATCGGTTAATGAATGTATAGATATAAGAGTTGGTGCCTTAAAGCTTAGTGAGAGGGAGTGGCGTATAGAAAAAGCCCTTTACGACGGATGTACGGCCACCCTAGACGATAGGATAGGTAAACTCTTCTCGCATTTAGATGAGGAAGGGTTGGCGGATGAAACCTTGATCATAATCACATCTGATCATGGGGATATCCATGGTGAGCATCCTCCGCATGTGGAACATCACCTATGTGCTTACGACGAGCTAGTCCGGGTTCCATTAATCATTAGGTATCCTAAAGCTGTGCCGAAGGCTGTAAGGGTGAAGTGGATCTCTCAGACACACGATATTTTACCCACCATACTAGATATCCTAGGCGTTAAGGATAAAGAGTATTGGAAGACTTTACAGGGCGTCTCGTTGATGCCGAGTATAACAGAGGATCAGCCCGTTAGGGAGTATGCTCTAGTAGAGTATAGTAAATCTATTCAGCAGTTCTTTCTAATATGGAGGAGGCATCCAGATTTCGATATAAGACGTTTTAACTATAGAATTAAAGCGCTGAGAAGTTTGAAATACAAATACGTATGGTACTCTAACGGTATGGATGAACTTTACGATCTAGAAAAGGATCCGGGAGAAACAAATAATATAGCTAGCGAGCAGCCTAGTATGGTAGAGAAGATGAGGTTAGATATGGAAAAGATGCTTCTATCGATCGAGACTGTAGACTATGGGGATTTACCAGCATTATCGAGGAGAATCTCCCGATTCGGAGAGATTGCAAAACGAGAGTATAATAGGCTGAGAGCATGGGGCTTCTACAGAGATATAAAACCGGCTGAATTACCAAAGGATGAGGATATTGTAATCTAAAAACTTTATTTTCATATCCTCAAAGCGTAAAGTTAGAAAGGACTATATGAAGAGAGACTATTAAGCCTTGGGCGCTATAACCATATAAAATAAAATAGAGTCATGTAGAGGCTAGAAGTTTGAAGGCGAGTACGATTAGGACCGCAGAGAAGATTCTTCGCAATTGTTTTTGAGAGAATTTCCTACAAGCCTTTGCACCTAAGGGGGCTGCGGCTACTCCGCCTACAGATAGGATTACAGCCAGAGCTAGATCGACGTTACCTATCATCCAATGTCTTATAGCTCCGGAGGCTGCTGATCCTATCACAGCCATTAAGCTGGTTCCTATAGCCGTATGGATTGGTGTATGCAATACTATGACTAGAAGGGGGACTAGTAGAAACCCTCCACCAACCCCTAGGAGTCCTGAGAGGAAGCCTGTTAGCAGACCAATAGATGCCGCAATCACTACTCTACGCCCCGTAGATGCTTCTATACCATTATAGCCTCCACCATACTCACCTATATCTCTTTGAATGATCATCCTTACAGCAGTCCCGAGCAGCATGATGGCGAGAAGTAATTCGAGATGTCTCGCCTCGATATATAGGGTTGTGATCGCGCCGATTTGAGCTGTGACTACGCTACTACACGATACTAGTAAGGCTAGCTTTAGATCGAGATTCCTCTGCCTACGATGTTGGATGAGACCTGAGATCGCTGTGAAAACTATGTATGCTAAACTGCTTCCGATAGCTGTATGTATCGGAATCCCGGTGAATATTAGTAGCGGTACGAGGATGAAGCCACCGCCAACACCTAGGAAACCTGATAGGAAACCCACTAAGCCACCTATCAATATAACTAGAACGATAGAACCTAGATCTTCCATCAAGCTGTAACCCCCCATTATACAGAGACATCTCCAGTAGCCTATATGAATATCTAGATGATGCTCATGTAGAGTATACCTCCACCCTGAACTTGACATCCGATCTATTCAGCTTCTCTAATCCCTTAAGACATGAGAGTAGAGCTTTAATAGTTGAAAATACTATCTTCTCTGTGAACGTATTCAGTTGGATAGATTCCCCATCGAGTGTAACCTCGACCTTAGAACCCCTACTTAACGTACATAGATAGGGGTTCGCCATACCTCTTAGTATAGCTGAAGCGAAACCTCTACAATCCCTAAATCCACACCTACCACAATCTAATCCTCCTAGGAAGCGTACAGTCCTATCTAAAGCCATATCTACAAGTATATCGGCTAGAGGTGTGAGGTTACCTAGATAGAATACCGGCTTACCTATACTATCGATTCTAACATCGCTACTACATACGACTACAGCTATCAGGTCACCTATATCGTCTATAGAATCTTCACCGACTCCATCGGTTACACATAGTATCTTTGGGTAGTTAAGCTTTCTAAATCCTTCTATCAAAGTGAAGGATGTCGATGGAAGTAGATCGAGATATCTATCTATATCACACTCTAATCCTGCTAGGAAGAGTGCAGCTTCATCCTTATAGACGGCTAGAGTTGCTTTAGCACCCGCAGCTCTATGCCTCCATGTATCCTTACCGGTTACATCTATAGGGTGGGAGCAGTGTTTAACCGTAGCTACACTATAACCTCTCGATGTCAGTATCCTTGTAAGTTCCTCTATAACCCTTGTTTTACCAGACCTCCTCCCATATCCTACCATGCATACGGTTAGGCCCGTCCACCTAGACACTAGATCTCACCTTTCAATCCCTTAACAGCTACAGCCATACCTCCATATAGACCTATATCCGCACCTAGAGGTGTCACAATTATACGTGGAATCCTATTAACCGTGTATCTTCCAACCCATCTATCTATGTAGGGTAGTATTAGATCCGAGTTGTAGAGCGCTATCGATCCACCTACCGTTATAAGCTCTGGATCATATACATTGATCACAGATGCAAACCCCATAGCGTTGATCCTACCTAAATCCTCCACGATCTTCATGGAAAATTCATCCCCGCGTCTAGCTAGATCGTAGACGAGCTTCGATGTAACCTTATCTAGGTATCCGCCGGTTTCCCGGTATAGTAGGCTTGAATACCATAACTCCTCCCTGCTTTCAGCTATAAGCTTCGTATACTTAGGTATACCTGAACCTGAACAGTAGGCTTCCCAATGCCCTCTACCTCCGCATCCGCATACAAGCTTCTCCTCCATATCGACGACTATATGACCTATCTCATGTGCATTACCATCCTTACCTTTAAGTAAGTTGTTATCTACGATAACCCCTCCGCCGATACCCGTACTTAGAGTTATGTATACTAGGTTCGCTAGACCTATACCAGCTCCGAACATATGCTCGGCTAGAGCCGCTGCACTAGCATCGTTTATCATGAATACCGGTACATCGAGAGTATCCTCTACAGGCTTCCTCAAAGGGATTCTATCGATACGAGTCTCCATAGGTAGATTAGCTACGTTAAATAATTCACCGCTCCTCATATCCATAGGGCCTATCGTAGCTATACCCACAGCAGCTATACTATCGATCCTATACCTATCCATAATACTCTTAGATAACCTGACAACCTGTAGAGCTAGATCGCAGCTACTTCTAAGCTTAACGGTAGACTCTACCACCTTATCGATAAGCCTAGATCCATCCGTTAGAGCTACTCTTATATTTGTGGCACCTATATCTACGGCTATTATGGGCTTATCGACGCGGAGCATAAATTATCAACCTATACTCACATCATACATTCTTAAAGATCTATCCACCTCCGACTTCACATACGTTAGGATGGATTCTAATAGATCTACGATACTACGTATCGGAGGCTTGGAGAGAGGTGGATGAGTTTTAACCATCGATATATGCCAGCGTATAGCTAGCGGAAGCTTATAGTATTCAGCCATACCTTTAATCAAAGCCTCCCTATACATAGTGAACGGCTGATATTCCGGCGGTATGGAGAAGAGCGATATCGATAGGGATGAAGGCTTAAGTTTAAGCATGCTATTCATGATAGATTCATCACGGTTAAGCTGATCGGTAAGCTCCATAGATATTTGTAGATCCGGTATATACGCTTTAAGCTCCTCCAGTATAGGATTTGGTTTGAACAATCGCTTACGGCTATCCCATATACACTCCATAGATTTAAGCCTTCTGAACACCGGATCATACCTTTCATCCATACTATCCTCATCGCATACAGTGTAAACCGCTAATACAGATGAAACATTATATAACCCAGCAGAACCCCTACCATAGATCATATAGTCGTAGCGTGAACCCCTAATCTTTAGATAGACGTATCTACCGCTCACAGCGTAAGATTCTGCGAGATCCCCGAGCATCTCTACAACTTTAGGCTTTTTAGTATCCCTACTCAATGGTAAGGACCCCCTAACGTCCAAAGGACATCATTAAGATCGTTAAAGCTATCATGACAGCTATCATCAGGTATACGAGCTTCCTCATACGATCAAGCTGCTTCTTCTGCTTCATATCAGCTTCGGCGCATTCGCTAGAACAGTACTCCTTATCCATCGGGATAGCTACACCGCATACCGGGCAATGCTTATGCGGAACTATCCTACTAGATTTCTCATCCTTCTTAGACGACAACCCTTATCCCACTCGCTAGATTATCTATGCTACGCTTACGTATAAAGAGTTGCGTCGATTCCATCGACACCTGAGAAATAGGGGGATGAATATTATATGAAGGCTACGATCAACCTGTAAGCTTCTTAACTAGATACGCCATCCTCTTAGCTTTCCGTCTTACATCTTCGATATCAGATTGCTTCAACCTACCTTTAATCGCTATACCATAATGGTAGTCTTCAGGATCGCCCTGAACTATCATACCGTGTATAAGCATCGATGATATTATCGATAGGATTGTTGTCTCGGCTCCGGTGGAATACCCCCCTGCGGATGTAAATGCAGCTCCAACCTTACCATCCAGCCTGCCATGTATCTTAACAGATTCATCTATCAGCTTCTTAACCTCTGAAGCCATAAGCCCATAGTATGTCGGCGATCCTATAGCTATACCATCATACGCTTCTAGATCTTCGGGTTTAACATCCGAGACAGGTTTTAAATCGATTTCTAACCCCTCCTCCTTTAAAGCTTCGGCGAATACTTCCGCTAACCTTCTAGTATTCCCCGTCTTAGAGTAGTATACGACGAGTACCCTCCCCATATCCCTCAATATATTTTGTTTATCGATCCTGAAGTCATAAACCTTATCTTATATCGATCAAGTATCTATCTCGATATATCCTTGGAGAAACCCGGTGTAGCTGATCTACCTCTACATGGAGGTAGAGCTCCTAGATGGCTTGTAGAACGTATGAAAGCTTTAAGCTCTATAATACTTAAGATTATGTATGATGAGTATGGATGCGACGGTATACTCGTAAGGCTATCCGACCCCTTCTGGTTTCAGAGTTTATCATGCGTACTAGGCTACGATTGGGATAGTAGCGGTACGACAACCGTCGTATGCGGAGTTCTAAAGAGTATATTATCATCTCGAGTCGACATAGGTGTTAGAGCCGTAGGCGGTAAAGGTTCCGAAAGCAGGAAGGCTCAGGATGAGATTCTAGAGGTATGTAGGATCTACGGCTTCTCAGATGAGGAATCCTATAAGCTTAGGTATGCTAGTAGGCTTACGGCTAAAATCGATAATGCCGCCATCCAGGATGGATACAAGATATATCATCATACTATGTTCATATGCAACGATGGGCGGTGGGCTGTAATACAGCAAGGTATGAACGAAGAATTGGGGTGGGCTAGAAGATACCATTGGATATCTGATAGGGTTAAAAGCTTCGTAGTCGAACCTCATGAAGCTATAGTAGGTGATGGTAGGCATAGCTACGTGCTGAATATGGTTGCATACGAATCTGAGGGGTGTAGGAGAGCTTCCGTCGACCTTGCATGTGAGGGGCCATCGAGGGTTAGAAGGATTTTATCAGAGTTAAGTTTGGATCATAGGCAGAGAACTATAGAGGAGGCTTTAGGGTTAAGCGCAACCGATCGGAAGCCTTTGATGAAGCTTAAACTTAACCCAGAATCTGTAAACTGGGATGCGTTGAAAGCTGCCTATAGGATTAGACCATCAAACTATGAAGAGCTACTAGCTTTGAAGGGTATGGGACCTACTACCGTTAGGAGTTTAGCTCTATTATCGCAGATAATCTATGGGGAGCCGCCAAGCTGGAGGGATCCGGTTAAATATAGCTTTGCATTCGGGGGTAAGGATGGTATACCATTCCCTATACTTCGTAGAGTCTATGATGAGGTTATAGAAATCCTAGATGAAGCATATGAGAAGTCCAAGTTAGGCGATAAGGAAAGGCTTGAAGCTTTCAAGAGGCTATCAAGCTACATGGATAGGCTTGGGTTGAAGTGACACTATTCTTCAAGCCCCCTCCACCTCCTAGACGGCTTCTCAGGGTAGAGCTCATATAACTCTCTCCTTCTAGCTTCTAGAAGGGAGGGTTTCTGACCTGCAAACTCGGCCGCGGTCATAATCTTCACGTTGATTTCGCTCGCTCTATCTATGAGAGGCTTCATCCTATCCATCCAAGCTATATCTCTTAGTAAATGGTGATCTAATACGAGGGCCTCGAGGTAGCCTCCCTCTATCAATCTACATAGATTATCTATGGATCTATCGAGGCTGGCTTTAGGGTATCTGTAGCCGAGCATATATGTCATAGGACCATCTACGAATGCTATCGTAGGCTTAGATTCTATCAGGAATTCTACCTGATCCTCTAGGGAGGGGCCTTCTACATCGCTCGTGTAAGCTAACCTCATAGTACCGTCGTCTATGAGGACCTGTATTACGTATCCAAGCCTAGGATTCACACCGTGGAATACTGGTTTAGAGAATTTAATCCTCGTAGATCCGAATACGTATTCTCCACCATCAGCCTCCTTCAACCTATATGGAAGGTTACGTATCCTCTCTAGGAAGTATCCTGCCCTAAACTTCTGACTTAGATTAATATTAGCCTTAGGATTCTTTACGAAGACTACCTTACCATCGTATATCTCTAACCCCTCATCTGGATTATGATGATCGTAATGATAGTGTGTAACTATAACTATATCCGCTTTACAGCCGTAATCTACGATCTTCCTCCAATCCTCCTCCATCTTCTCCACCTCTAAACTATGAGGGGGTAGGCCATACCTTACAGGTGCGAGGGATACGCCTGGATCCACTATAACTTTCACATCGTTTGTCTCCACGTAGATGCACATACTTCTGGTACCCATAGAATCGAAGCTAATCGGTATGATCCTCAACATCTATCTAACCTCTACTACGAGCTTAGATCCTAAAGCTAACGATATACAACCTCCTAAACATTTAAATCTAAGGATCCCATTGATGTCGATGATAACGCTATGGTTAAAGGTAGGAGTTATCGTATACCATCAACCCCACCTTATACTAGACGTGAGTATATAGACGGTGTACCCCAACCCAAACTGGTTAGGCTTGATATGGGGAATACTAAAGCTGAATTCCCATACAGAGTTGAACTTATAGCTAAGGAGGGGGGTCAGATAAGGGATAATGCTCTCGAATCAGCTAGATTAGCTGCTAACAAATATCTAGAAACCAGTTTAAATGTGAGCAACTATCATTTCAGGGTTAACTTGTATCCGCATATAGTGTTGAGGGAGCATAAGATGCAGACAGGTGCTGGTGCGGATAGATTATCCCAGGGTATGCGTAGAGCTTTCGGTAGACCTATAGGTACCGCTGCAAGAGTTTCTCCAGGTCAGGTTATAGCTTTCGTAGAGGTTAATGAGGATGGAGTGGATAAGGCATGTGAAGCGCTTAGAAGAGCAGCTTACAAGATACCTGTAGAAACAGCGATAATCGTTTCGAAGAAGAGTTAATACATCGGGAAGGCGGAGATATAATTTTCTGGGAGTTTAAGTGTTCACGATAGATTACGAGGATGTTCTAGGGAGGATTAAGAAGTATAATCCTAGATCTGTACTAATTCAAGCTCCAGAGGGCTTCTCGGAATATGCCCTCAGGCTTGCCGATCTGATTAGAGATAGGCTTGAATGTAGGATATATGTTTCAGCAGATCCATGCTTCGGAGCCTGTATGCTACCATACGATGCGGCTAGGAAGCTATCTATCGATCTGATAATCCATATGGGTCATACGGCTATACCTGGTATGGATTCGAGTAGGGTTCTATACGTAGATGTGAGATCAACTGTAGACGTAGGAGCTGCTGTATCAAGAGCTGTAAGTGTACTAGAAGGTTATCGTAGGATAGGCCTTGTAACTATAGTTCAACATATCGATAAGCTGGAGGAGGCTAAGAGAATCCTTGAAAAGTATGGGAAGGATGTGTACGTAGGGAGGCCTAGGTTTAGAGCAATCTATGATGGACAGATACTCGGATGTGATGTATCGGCTGCAGAGGATGTAGCGGAGGATGTGGATGCATTCCTCTACATAGGTGGAGGGTTATTCCACCCGTTAGGTGTAGCTATATCGACGGGGAAGCCTACGTTCGCGGTCGATCCGTTCACCCTTCACATAGTAGATTTAAGGGATGTTAAGAGGAGGTTCCTTGCGAAGAGGTATGCTTCGATAGTTAAAGCTATGGATGCAAGGATCTTCGGCATCCTACTCGGTCTTCAACCAGGCCAGATGGATCTAGATAAGGTTGAGGAGATCGAATCGATCCTAAAGAAGCATGGCAGGACGGTCTATATACTATCGATGCACATATTCGATCCCGATACGCTTTCAAGCTTCAGGAGTATAGATGTGTTCGTTAATACTGCATGTCCTAGGCTAGCTTTAGAGGATAGCTTTAGGATAGATAAACCTGTGTTGAATCCCGATGAGGTTCTAGTAGCTTTAGGGGTTAAGAAGTGGGATGAGCTCTTTAGAGATGCCTGACTGGAGGAGGATCGAGATAGATCTATCTAAGCTTATAGGCTATCCTAAACCTAAACCTAGCTTAGAGCAGTATCCCACACCAGCTAGGTTAGCGGTGAAGGTTTTGAGAGTAGCATATTTCAACGGAGATATAAGCGGTAAGACTGTATTAGATCTTGGATGCGGTACAGGTATTCTATCGATAGGCGCAGCCCTATTGGGTGCCGACTATGTTATCGGAGTTGATATAGATAGATCGGCTCTAGAGGTGGCTTCGATCAACGCTGAGGCTTTAGGTGTATCGAAGGTTGTAGATTGGATTCAAACAGATGTAGCTAGCTTAAATCTGAAGATCAGATGCGATACCGTCGTACAGAACCCTCCATTCGGTGTTCAACGTAGAGGAGCTGATAGGGTATTCCTATCTAAAGCTCTAGAAATCGGACGCGTAGTATACAGTATGCATAAAGCTGAAACCGATGAATTTATAAAGAGCTATGTAGAGAAATATGGTGGAAGGATAGAGGCTATATATGTAGCCGAGATAGAGATACCATACTTATTCAGCTTCCATAGAAAGCCTAAACGTAGCGTGAAGATAAACGTGTATAGGATGGTAGTTTAGCATGGTTGGCGGTGTAGTAAAACGTGGGGGGATAGTAGTACCTGGAGAGAGAGTAGCTGTAATAGAAGAGTTTGAACCTAAGTATGGATTCTACGAGAATTCAGGTATCGTTAGATCCCTGATGGTAGGCTACCCCTTATTCGATATGCGTAAACGCATCGTCTACATGGAGGGGACGCTATGCAGGTATCCACCACCTAAAATCGGTGATAACGTATACTGCGTGGTATACGAGGTGAGCGAGAAGATGGCTTTCACGCGTATACTCAAAGTCGTGGGTAGACCTAAGATTTTTCAACCACCCTTCACAGGTGTTCTGCATATATCTAGATTGAGAAAGATTAAAGCTAATAGTATGAGGGATATAGTTAAGCCTGGAGATCAGATCTACGCATCGATAGCATCCTACTGTAATAGCGTGTACCATCTTAATATATCTGGACCGGATTTCGGGGTTATACTAGCTAGATGCTCCTACTGCGGTTCGATACTTGAGAGGAGAGGGCATAGCCTCGTATGCGTTAGATGCGATACGACCGAGCAGAGGAAGATAAGTAAATATTACGGTAATTCCAGGATATTATAGCGGAGGATATAGTTATGGAGGTTCGAGTATTAGAAGCCGGAGATAGATATGTTAAGCTGGAGGTTAAAGGCGAGGATCACACCCTACTTCACGCACTACAGGATGAAGCACTTAAAGACGAGGATGTAGAGTATGTAGGCTACCATATCCCGTATCCGCTTGAGAGAAGGGGGATAATAGTAGTTAGGGTGAAAAACGGAAATCCAATCGAAGTTTTGGAGAGAGCCGCGAAGAGGGTGATAGGAGATATCGATGGGATCTATAAGCTATTCCTAGAAGCTGTTAAGAGGACGTAGTGATGTTTAAACGTGAGGTTAGGGTGTTAGGTTTAACCTACCGTGTATATAGCGGCTGCAGCTTCATTCTAGGCGTGGTTTTTCGTGGTAGATTATGGTTGGATGGCGTTCTCTACCGTAGGCTCGAATCACGAGGTGGGATATTAAGCGAGCTAATCTCTATGATAAGCGAATCACCGCATAGAGGGCAGATAAGAGTGGTAGTTATAGATGAGATGTTGTATCGTATACTAGGGTTAACAGGGGTCGAAGAGCTGTATACCAATTTCAAGCTTCCGATTATAGCTTTTGAGAAAGGAGAGATAGCTGTAGCTGTAGGTGTAGACGATATAGATGGATTCCTAAGGGTAGCTGCATCTGATAGCGGTGTGGAGGCTTTAAGGATAGCTTCTATGATAGCTGATAGACTCATCGAGCTGTTAATGTTTAAATCGTAGAGTGGTTAGAAGCTATTTTCAAGGTGTAGTCCATGCGTTTCTGTCCTAAATGTGGAGCTAGGGTGATATTGAGGAAGAAGAATGATCTACTAGTATTGGAGTGTCATAAATGCGGATATAACGCTGTAGTAGAGGAGGGGGTTAGAGAGGTATCCGAGGTTACTACTGTTAAGACTGAAGCTGTAACGGTAGTGGAAGAGCAGTCTGGAGATATTAGAACTCTGCCTACTACGACGGTTGAATGCCCTAAATGCGGTTATGATAAAGCATACTGGTGGATGGTACAAACTAGGAGTGCGGATGAAGCTCCTACAAGATTCTTCAGGTGTGTAAAATGTGGGTATGTATGGAGGGAGTATGCATAGCTTCTAGGCATTAAACTATTTAAGATCTTTCTCATCTGATAATTTGAAGATGAGGTATGCTCAGATTCAGTCTTCCAGACGCTAAACTTTGGAGGTATATACTGGATGCGATCTCAGCTCTAGTGGATGAGGCATCGATAAGAGCTGGACCTGACGGGATGAGGGTAAGAGCCTTAGATCCTAGCCATGTAGCTCTTATAAACCTTGAACTTAAACCTGAAGCTTTCACAGAGTATGAATGTAGCGAGGAGACTAGTATAGGTCTAAGTCTACCTGAGATGCTTAAGCTCATGAAGAACGTTAAAGGTGGAGAATCGATGACGGCTATACTCGAGGAAGGGAAGCGTCTAAGGATAGAGTTTACAGGCGAGTATAAACGTACGATCAGGCTTCCATCCCTCGATCTAACAGTCGAAGAAATACCCACACTTAAAGTAGATTTCACTGTTAGAGCTAGACTTGTATCTAGGAGTCTAAGAGCGACCGTTAAAGAGGCTGAAGCTATAGCTGAAACAGTGAGGTTTAAAGCTGCTAAAGATAAGCTTATGGTATCGGCTAGAGGTGAGGTAAGCGCTCTAGACATAGAGTATACGGTCGGTAGCGAAGCCCTACTAGAATTAGATGTGAGAGAGGAGGCTGAAGCCTCCTATAACGTAGAATTCCTATCGGAGATAGTTGATTCAGGCTATAAGATAGCAGATATAGCCGATCTAGAGTATGCATCAAACATGCCTTTAAAGCTAACATTCAGCCTAGTTAACGGTAAAGTCGAGTATTATCTAGCACCATACGTAGAGTAGCATCGCTTCTAAATCCTACCGATCTTATATCTTGGATGTAACCGATCTATCCTGAAGCCATCCTCCATTTTAACCTGGCTTAAAGCGGCATCAGCCATAGCTATAGCTGGGAATACTAGTTTAGCATACTCTATAGGGCCGTAAAGTATAAAGTCTGCACCGGCTGCTACGGCTAGGATCGAAGCCGAGACTCCGCATACATCCCTAACCTCTCTACCCATACTCCTATGTAGACTCCTCCACGAAGCGACGGCGTTATGAGCTCCGCATCCAGATGGATAGCCTGTCCTATCCTTTATAGACCATATAGCCATGGACGCCGATCCCAGCGATGGAACATCGAGAACCCCGGTATCTACAAGGATCTTATCGATACCGTAGCTTCTAAGCTTCTCTATAGTTCTCTCAGCGGCTTCAACCCTCTGCTTCCATCCGATTATACCTGGACCGAACGTTAAGAGGATGGATGCGGATACACCCGCCTTAGCTATAGCTTCAAGCTCCTCGCTTCTACTATGCGGGTTCACAGAGTTGTATACAATCCTATCGGCTATACCTGCTTCACGAATATATTCTAAGCCGGCTATCCTAACCTTATCTGTGATACCACCTAGCAGTATAGGTATATCAGTCTTATCCGATATGTACTCAAGGTATCTACGCATAGCCTCAGGTGTGGATGCTACTACATCTATCATGCATGGGTTACCGGTTTTCTGAGAAAGCTCAGATTGGATATCTATGAGACACTCAGCTTCATCCTTTTTGAATAAACCCATGGACTCATCTACGACTATAGAGTGTTTATAGTAGAATATGGAGCCTATGAGGACTACTGGTCTGAGCCCAGGTTGACCCCCTATTCTTACACCGGATATATCGAAGATTTTCTGTTCAGATGTTAGACGCCACATACGCTAACACCTCATACAATCGAAAACCGTCCTTAAATAACTTATCCAGCTATAAACTTTAAAACCGACTCGTTAACGATACGATCTGGGGGTAGCTATGCTTCCTAAAGGATTCATGGAAGGTGAGGTAGAGGATACGCCTAGAGCTATAGGTAGGCTTCTCTCTGGTATAGCCGAGCATATAGCTGAAGTATCTGAGGTAGTTAAGGCTAGGAGGATTGAAAGATTCTTCCTAGTCGGATGTGGGTCCTCATTTAACTCCGCATACATAGCATCGTATGGGTTTAACGGAGGAACGTTTAACGTCTACTATGAAACATCCTCATCCTTCGCTCTATATAGGGGAGGGCTATCTAGTAGGGATTGTGTTATAGGATTCTCCCGTAGCGGGGAGACGACTGAGACGATATGGGCTTTAGAGAGGGCTAGATCGAATGGATGTACGACCATCGCTATCACCAACGATGAGGGTAGTAGTATGGCTAGGATAGCTGATGTAACTATACCGATCTACGCAGGGGAGGAGAGATCAGTAGTGATGACGAAAACCTTCGTAAACCTCGCTTTAGCAGGTCTATATTTAGGAGCAGATATCTCCGGTAACGATCGGCTGATCGATGAGTTCAAAGGTCTTGATAGGATAGCATCCGATATACTAGAGGTATCCAAGAAGGTGGAGGATCGATCCATACCTATGTTATCTGGGGAGAACTCTATATACTGCATAGGCGAGGGGGTATGCTATGGATCTGCACGTGAATCAGCTATAAAACTCATAGAGACTTCTAGGATTCTAGCTTCATACTTCCATGCTATGGAGTTTAGACACGGTCCTATAGCGATAGCGGATGAGAGACCTGTAATCGCTATAGTGCTTAGGGATCCTGCATGGATTCATATAGAGAAGCTTGTCTCCGATATAGCATCCATAACGTCGAAGCTTATACTAATAACGAACTCTGAAGATTATCAATCCGACGATACGATACTATACAAGATAGATTCGGATAGAAACGCTGAGCTTTTAGCAGCGTTAGCCGTTATACCCGTGCAGAGGATAGCCTATAGGATCGCCTTATCCCGCGGATTCGATCCTGATAGACCCAGACACCTATCTAGATACGTTAAGCTAGCCTAGCTAGCGATCCAAGCTTTCTACGCTTTAATAGTATGATCGATGAAACGGTTACGATAGATACTAACGCTATACCTGCGATAAGCTCCATTCTGGTGTATACGTTCACAGTAGCTGTCACCGTAGCCACCGTACCGTTCCTAAGCTTGATAAATGCTTTTACCGTATAGCTTCCAGGCATCACGTACGTATGCTCCACGGCTTTACCTAAAGCCCTACCTCCATCACCGAAATCCCATTCTACAGATTCAACCCATTCAGATAGGCTACGTGGAGGAGGTATATCTGCATATAGGGTTATAGATTCACCTAAGGGTATAGCGAGCTCTGCGATGTACATGGGATGGCCACTCTTCTCTCCATCAGGTACTCTACGCATAATTCTAGGGTTAACCGTGGATGGGCATCCAGCGTAAGCCATTATCTTAAGCTTAAGCTCATCGCTAGCAGGTTCGATGAAAGCTTCATAGTAGTCTTCGCGTTTGAAGACCTTCTCGGGATTTACGGATTCGCATAGCTCGCTCGATATGAATAGATTTCCCAGTAGCTTTATATAGCCTCCCTCAGGATCTCCGCCTAGACTACTCTGGAATATATTCGCGCATTCCTCGAATACGTTTGCTTCAGCTAACACTCTACCATGCATAGTGGAGCCTATACAGTAGCTTCGACAACGGTAATAGTAGTTGTTGTACACATCCACCTTACCGAATCTAAGTCTTGGATGCCTCTGTATGGTTTCGTAGAAAAAGTTATGATGTATGGTTACCTGTATAGCTTCATCCATAGTATCTGATGGATCTGCTCCTATAAGCATAACCTTATTATGACTCCAGAATCTACACCATGAAACGGTGATATTCGTTGCTCCACGAGTTATATCTATCAATCCATCACCCCAATTTACGAAGTCGCAGTGGTGTACCCATATATCGTGAGCACCGTTAATTATCTGAACAGCATCCCCATCACCAGTATCGAACCTGAGGTAAGCTAGGATAACATGCGAAACCCCATCCAATACTAGGCCGTTACTGGTTATAGTTATCGACGCATTCCTCCCATCTATAGTCTTATACGATGAAACCCTTATAGGGCTTCTAAGCGTTATCACACCTGAAACCCTGAATACTATCCATAGAGGCTCCGGTTTCTCGGCGGCATACCTTAAACTACCCGGACCGCTATCTGCAAGCGTCGTCACATAGTATACGTCGCCATGCAATCCTCCGATACTATATCGGCCGAAGCCTATACGATCGGATAGTAGATCGGAAAAGCTTGATGTAGAGGTGTTATACGCTTGATTTACCGTAGGAATCGAAAGTAGGAGTAACATGATAGATATATTGAGTATTACCGCTATCCGATCTATGCGATAGGGCATATCCTGCTAGATTACTCTTCCAACCGAGAAGTCTTAAGCATTACTGCTATTAAAGCACGAATGCTTTACTATAGGTTTATCCGCCTCACCCATCGTGGAAGATTCTATATAGCTTAAGATCTTCTCAGCAAGTATCCTCGCGATCGATTTCTGAGCTTCTACAGTACTTCCACCTATATGCGGTGTCAATATTACGTTATCAAGCTTTGCTAGATCGCTATTCTCTAAAGGTTCATTTTCGAATACATCTAAAGCCGCACCAGCTATCCACCCTTCCTTCAGAGCTTTAGCTAAAGCTCTCTCATCTATTATCGATCCTCTAGCCGTATTTATCAGGAATGCCGTGGGCTTCATCAGTTTAAGCTCATATTCCCCTATCATATGGTACGTCTCCTCGGTTAGAGGAGCATGTATAGATACGTAATCCGAGACCTTGAGTAGATCACTAAGCTCATCTACGAATTCTACATCCATCTTAGAAGCTGTATCGCGATCCACGTATGGATCATATGCTAAGATCCGCATACCGAAAGCTTTAGCTAGCTCGGCAACCCTTGAACCTATACGACCTAGACCTATTATTCCAAGAGTTTTATCCTTAAGCTCGAAACCTAAACCCTTATCTTTACACCATAACCCATCCCTCATCTTAGAACTCAACATAGGTATCTTACGAGATAGAGCTATCATAAAGCCTATAGTTAACTCGGCTACAGCTTCTATCGAAGCTTCCGCTACAGGTACGACGATTATACCTTTTGATCTAGCATAATCTACATCCACGTTATCTAAGCCTACACCAGCTCTAGCTACGACTTTGAGGCAACGGGCACAATCTATTAGTGCACGCGTTATCCTACGCCTACTCCTGACGACCACTATATCCGCATCTTTTAGAAGCGAAGCGAACTCATCATCGCTAACATCATATGCTCTTATAACTTCAGCTTTACCCTCCATCAACCTGAAGAACTCTTCATCCACCGGATCTCCTACGACGATTTTAGGCTTCCTGATCAGCGTCCACGCCCCCGAGATTGCACACATTATATATTTGAGGAACCTTTAAAAGCTTTAATGTACATTTATATTCGTCAACCTGACAGAATCCTAGAAGCTTCAGTTAGAGATGATCCAGGTTTAACGCTGCATCCAAGTTTCGATAATATATGCTCTATAGCTTGAAGCGTATATAGAACTTCCATAGATGATATCGCACCCATACAACCTATACGTATTATCCTATCCCTAAGCTCACCCATACCATGAGCTACGAGAACCCGGTACTCATCCCTAAGCATCGATACGATCCTATCTACAGATACACCTCTAGGGGGTTCCACAGCTATCAGCGTCGGAGATCTATACCCTAATCTAGGTAGAGGTTTAAAGCCTAGAGTTTCCAATCCATTGTAGAATGCCTCGGATAGAATCCTATGTCTAGCTATACGATTCTCAAGCCCCTCCTCGATTAGCATATCTAGAGCTTCGTTTAAAGCATAGATCAGCGGGATAGATGGTGTAAACGGCACCTCTCTATTCGAACTATACTCCAGATACTCCCTGAGGCTCAGATAGAGGCTTCTAGGTTTACGTCTGTACGCTTCCTCTACAATCCTTTCGCTAACAGATACGAAGGATAACCCTGGAGGAGCTGCGAGACACTTCTGACTAGCTGAGGCGCATAGATCGATACGCCAATCATCAACCATCAATTCCACACCACCCGCAGCCGATACAGCATCGACTATCGTTATCAAGCCCCTCCTATGAGCCTCCATACATATATCCTTCAGATCCTTCACCAATACACCCGTAGACGTTTCGCTATATACTATGAATACAGCTTTGAGATCTCTGTAGCTATCGATAGCTGCTTTAACATCATCGTATGTGGGAGCCGACCCTATAGGTGATTTAAGATGTATAGGTATCCCACCGTAGGCTTCTATAGTCCTAGAAGCTCTTACACCCGAGAAGAAGCCTGTATCCAGTAGAAGGACTTTATCCCCATCCGATATACTATTAGCTACGGCGAATTCGACGGAAGCCGTACCTGAAGCTGAAAGAATCGCTATGAAGTTCTTAGTCCTAAATAAGTATCTTAATCCTTCCTGGAGTTTAACGTATAGCTCTCTAAACTCACGGCTTCTATGACCTATAATCGGCTTCAGCATCGCGTTCATAACCCTACGTGGAACCATTACAGGTCCAGGTAGCAGGGATAAGTACTCCTTGACATCCATAGCTGTACGTCGAAGAGTTATGATACACATATAGCAAGGTATATTAGGATTACGAAAACCTACTTGACCTAACCTTAGATAGATGTTTCCAGGATTCGATAGTTTAGTTACCGGATAGTTTTGGAAGAGTATCCGGTGTCACGTATACTATCGGTATCATACCTAGTAGCTCGATCACTACCGGGAGAATCAGTACCAACTCCATGTATCCATAACTCCATAGGAAACCGCCGAGTATATAACCAGCTATAGCCATCGATTCGAACAAACCTGATAGACCGAACCATCTACCCCTCATCTCGAACGGAACCATCTCCCAATGCATAGTTATAAACGGTGTGAAGCTTATAGCCGCAAAACCACCCATAAGACCTATAGCTCCTAGGAAGCCTACAGCTATGAGGAGGTATGGCGACGGAGCTAGTAATAGTAATATAGTGCCCAAGTAGACTATAGGTCTCAGAGCGAAGAATACCTTCTTCCTTCCAACCCTATCGGCTAATACACCTATAGGCATCTGTAGTAGAGCTGATGAAGCTAAACCGATGGTTCCTACAGCACCGAGTATGTATGGATCCGCACCCTTAACTTGAACCATCCATAAAGGTATATAAGGCATCGATATACCAATGGAGAATCTCCATAGACCCATAGCTATAAGCCATATTGTAACCCTCCTTCCCATACGGAATACCTCCCTAAACCCATCCAGTATACCCGTCGATCCAACAGTACCTTTAATCCCCGGCTTGATGTGCGTCTCCTCAAGCTTCAAGTAGAGTAGGAGAGCTATAGAAGCGAGGATTATAGCTTGTACCAGGTATAAGGGTCTTATACCTTCGACACATATACCTCCTAAGCTTGCTACGATCACAGCTGCGATCATCGGCGCTATCATCGACGGTATCGCCCATACGGTTCTCGATAGAGCTATAGCTTGAGCTCTACTAGTAGACTCGGTTACATCCATGAATATTAGATCCGCTAACGGTATTATCATCCTTAAACTTAGCTCCGCAAGCATTACCGCTGGTATGAGCATAATCCAGTCTATAGCTGTATAGTATATCGTAGCGACTGTAGCCGATATGAGTAGACCATACACTACCATCCTCTTAACGCCATACCTATCTATCATCCATCCTATCGGAGCAGATACGATGGAGGATACCAATCCTCCTAAGCTACTTAGGAAGCCTAGCTCCACCGGGTTCGCTCCTAGACCTACGACATAGAGTTGATTATAGTTTGCAGGTAGGTTGAGGGATAGCTGATGGACTCCCATAGCTGCTACCATAAGCTTAAACCTTCTATCCAAACCTCTGATGAAGGCTATTAGAACCCTGTAAATCCTTAGCATGCAGCTTTATTTAAGAGCCTAACTACGAAACTATTAAAGCTTTAACGAGATCTCCTAGGATCGTAGGACCGGGCTATGAACGCTAGATCACCCGAGTTGCTGATACTCATCTTGGCATCTAGTATGATCTATCAGTATAGCGTTGGATTTTACGCATCCTACGAGGATCGTACCGAAGATCACTTAGCTCTATACAGCTATGATAGGGAGCTGCCGCTTAACGTCGATGAAACGATCCTAGCCGATACGCGTACTTATAGGCTCTATAAAGTGTATTTCGATTCCGTCAACATGGAAAGGATTCCTGCATTGTTCATGATACCTAAATCCGAAGGTAGATGTCCATGTATAGTCTTCCTACATGGCTACGGCGGATCTAAGGAGGATTCTCTATCTTTAATCGATGTAGCGGCTGCGGAGGGGTATGCATTCATAGCTATAGATGCTGAGTATCATGGCGAGAGGAGGGAAGAGGGGAGGTCGCTATACTCCATCGATATAGAGGATACGGTTAGAGGTTTCATACAGACGGTTATAGATTTAAGGAGAGCTGTAGACTATCTTGAAACAAGACCTGAGATAGATGCTAAGAGGATAGGATATGTAGGCGGTAGTATGGGTGGTATAATCGGAGCGATATTCATAGGCGTAGAACCTAGGATAAAAGCCGCGGCTCTCATAGTGGCTGGAGGTAATATGAGCCTTATGGTTAGAGAGAGTGAGCATCCGGCTATACCACCTATAAGGCGGTATCTGGAGGAGCAGGGTATAACTTACGATGAGCTTCAAAGAATGCTGGATCCTATAGATCCATTAAACTTTATAGGTAGATTCTCACCTAGACCGGTTGTATTCCATCTAGGTAGTTACGATCGTATAGTACCTGCTGAAGCCGGTAGACAGCTCTACATGCGTGCGGGTGAACCTAAAGAGGTTTACTGGTATGATGCGGGGCATAATCTACCGATGGAGCTTGTAGCCGTACGGATACTAGATTTCATGGATGAGAATCTTAAAGATAGAACGTTAATGTTCTATGAAAGGAGAGAATTCAGATATATGCTGTACATCTATTCGCCATACATAGCTTTAACAATCCTAGCTTCGATCGTAACCGTAGCAGTATGGTATTATGGGAGAAGGTATACTCTGAAGCGTAGCGGATTCACCTAAATTAATATAGTATATCCGTAGAGTATCTTGGCGGGGCTCGTATCAGGCTCGTATGAGAGACGATATGCGTATAATCCATGTTCAAGTTTTATGGTATTCGATTCTAAAGGTTTAAGCCTATAGCTATCCCATATGCTCCACCCATATTCAGGATCTGCTAAAGCTTCTACTTTAATCCATCCAGGTTTATCGACTGATAGCGTAACGATAACATCCCTACTCAATCCGGGTATTGGCATCGATAATTCACGCTCATCTACAGGTTTATTCCTCCATACGGATTTAGATTGCCAAGAGTATAGGTTCAGCTTTACGGGTATATGTGGATCCCCATCGGTAACCCTTATGAGCCATGGATGTATATCCTCCCATACATACTCTAGCTCTACAGCTCCATCTATATCGATTAGTACAGGCATCGATGGAGGTGGAGGAGCTGGAGCTATACATAGAGCGTATGGCGGACCGCTGTATATCGTTATAGGTTTGCATTCATCAACCCAGCTGAATAGGGTTAAGCCGCGGATGAAGCCGTCAACCATATGGATTACCATCCCCCTCATCACAGCTACAATATAGCTATGCCTCTCCTCATCGTATCCATCGGGTAGCGGTATCTGGAATGATACATTCCACCTCCTACCAGTATACCCGTATAGCATCCTCCTACCGGTATCGAACATGAAGTGTGCGACACCACCTCTGAATAGATCGTCGACTTCGAACCCGAACCATAGCATCGGGCCTCCATCCATAGGTTTAAGCTTAGCTTCGATCTCGAATACACCGTATTCGAAGCATCTCCTGGATCTTAGCGATACGGTCTGTATACCTCTAGGCTTCACGTATCTAGCTAACGTAAACTCTGTATACTTAGATTCCCTCCACCCTACGGAGAAGTATCTCTCAGGCTTAGCATCTTCAAACTCTTCAGCATATCCTTCAACCCCTAGCTTACGAACCCAGCAGTAGAACAAGCTACCTAAACCTTCAGCTAAAGCTGCACTCGGCCTGATACAGCATGGGATAGACATATATATTTAATTCGCGGAGAATAAGCATTTAAACGATGCTCTCTAAGGAAGGGAGATCGTATCGATCGATAGAGTATAATCACCACTGTAGAGATTATGTATGGAGACTCTATGGATCAGGATATGGATGAATACTATGGTGGAACCCTAGTAAGAGGGTAGCTTACACGTATGATATCTGTTAGATCCTTCTAACAGGCCTCGTAGCTACCAGGTTAGCTCCCGTCCCTAGGATATCTTCCACGAGTATCTGCCCCAATTCTATAGGAGCTTCGAATTCCATGTATGCTGCAAGCTTCGCTACTTCTCTAACAAGCTTTTTAGGTATCGGTCGATCAGTCTTAACTGGTGCTATAGGTGTATCCCCGCCCCTAACCCTTACAACTGTTATCGCTATTCTTCTAGGATCTATGGCTTCCTGTCTAGCATAATCTAAGCCTCTACCGCATCTATAACCTGAAGCTTCCAAGATACCCTCGGATACGTTAACCTCTATAACGCATCCTATAGGGCATACTATGCATGTAAGCTTACGCTTAGATCCATCAAGGCTCATACACGCTTAACCTCCACGGTTAAACTACCCGAACCCTTAAGTTTATCTAAATCTCTCCTACTAAGCTTTAATCTAAGCATCTCAGAGGGTCTAACCACAGGGTACCTAAACTCTAGGGATAACTCCTTGAAGCATAACTTAACATCGTATTCAGGCTTCATAACCCTCATATAGATTACAGCATCCCTCTCGCAGCTTAGATACTGAGGGACGATGAACCTAACGTTATCACCCCTAACTATACGTGTATAGCTTCTAGGTTTAACACCTTCAGACAGTAGCATCGATACGCTTTCAGCGGTAGATTCACCCTGCTCCACGACATAGTCTACTAAATCGTTTACGACTAGAGCGTTACCCGCTATGAACAATCCCTGGTGGGTGATCGATTCAAGGTAATCATCTACTACAGGTCCTCTAGTCGATGGATCTACGGCTAAACCTAGCTCCTCTAGAAGCCTTATATTCGGTGTTAAACCTGCTGAGACTACGACAGTATCGCATTCTATGAATTCCTCGCTTCCAGGTATAGGCTTCATATCCTCGTCAACCCTAACGGTGATAACCCCTTCAACCCTACGCTTCCCCTCCAATCTAACAACCATCCTACCTAGTAGTAGGGGTATATCATAGTCTAGTAGGCATTGAACTATATTCCTAGTTAAACCTCCAGGCCAAGGCATCATCTCGACTACGGCTTCAACACTAGCACCCTCTAGAGCGAATCTCCTAGCCATTATGAGACCTACATCCCCAGACCCTACTATCACAACCCTACTTCCAGGTAGGATGCCGTACACATCCATGTACGCCTGTGCTTCACCAGCGGTATATACTCCTGAGAGCCTCCTACCGGTTACACCTATCTCGAATATCGTCTTCTCCCTAGCACCAGCAGTATATACTATGGCAGGAGCCTCCAATTCTAGAAATCCTTCAGGCGATAATACTTCTACGATCTTATACGGATACTTAGTCCTAGGATATCTAACCCTAAATACATGCGATCTAACCTTATACTCGACCCCTTGATCCTCGACCCTCTCTATAAGCCTGTATATGAATTCAGTACCCGTTAGATCTTCACCTAGATAGTGCAGTCCGAAACCTGTATGTATACATTGGATCGGCACCCCACCGATCCTATCCCCGCTCTCTATTACTAGGGGGTTGAAGCCGTTCATCTTAAGATTGAGAGCAGCCGATAAACCTGCAGGGCCACCGCCTACTATAATAGCATCGTATCTAACCATCAACCTCGCCTCTTAGAAGACATTTCACATCCCCTATTCCAAGATTAGTTTCAACTGAGTTAATCTTAACCTTCCATAGAGGTATACCTTCGATCTTCGAGATGAGGAAAGCTATCTTAGCCCTACAGAAGCTTCCCTGACAGAATCCATACATAGCTTTAGACCTGAATTTAACACCATCGAGTGTTATAGTCTTCAAACCTATAGATTTCATCCTCCTCAAAGCTTCTAAGATCTCTGCTTCCGAAACGACATTGCACCAGCATACTATGCTACCATACCTTGAATCCTTCTCTATAAGCTTCTTAACATAGGATGGGGGCTTATCCTTAATCCTAGCTATACCCTTTCTACGTGGATCCCATGAACTCTTAACTTCAAGCTTCAAATCATACTTTTCACGTATAAGATCGAATACATGTAGAGCTATAGCCGGAGCGGCTGTTAATCCTGGAGATCTTATACCGGCTACGTCTACGAAACCCCATGGATCCGTATAAGCTTCTATAATCCAATCCCCGTGTGGAGGCTCAGGTCTAACTCCCGCGAAGAATTTAACTATCCTATCCCTAGGTGGGAGCTTCTCGACAAGCTTCGATGCTTCGCTTAGAAGTCTAGATAACCCTTCTATCGATGTTGATGTATCATCTTTAAAGTGGTAGGGTAAATCCTCAGCGGTAGGTCCTATCAATAGGTTTCCGTCGACCGTTTCGACTACGTAAACACCTTTACTTATAGGCGTAGGTGTTGGATGGATTATACGCCTAGGTTTAGGATCAGCGAAGCTATCGAATAATATGTATTCACCCTTCCTAGGCTTCAACCTATAATCTAGACCTATCGTTCTAGCTACCTCATCTGCATGTATACCTGCAGCGTTTACGACAATATCCGCCTCTATGAAGCCGATACTAGTCTCCACACCACTAACCCTACCATCGGATACTACGACCCTCCTAACCTCGGTCTCCGTTAGGAGTTTAACACCGTTGGATACAGCATTCTCCACTAAAGCTATGACAGCATCCATAGGCGATATAACCCCGGCTGTAGGAGCCCATACTGCGGCTACGGCTTCGCGGCTTATCAGCGGCTCCAATCGTTCAGCTTCATCGCGATAGATTAGCCTAACACCCGGTACACCGTTAACCCTAGCTAGATCGATATACCCTCTAGCTTCATTCTCATATCCCTCGAAGATCAGCATGAGTTCTCCTGGAAACTTTACAGGTATATCTAGATCTCTAGCCCATATCCTCCAAAGCCTATTACCCTCTACGCATAGCTTAGCTCTAAGCGGGTATAGGCTTGGATCCTCCTCATGTCCGGGGTGGAGTATCCCTGTATTAGCTTTACTAGCACCCCAGCCGACGTCAACCTCCCTATCCAGTAGGTATACCTCTAAGCTTCTATACATACTAGCTATACGAGCTATCGAAGCACCGACTATACCTGCACCTACTATGAGTATCCTCACTCATCATCCCTCGATAGACTAGTATTCAGGTTTGATCAAGCTTATAAGCCCATGGAACCTCTCTAGCCCAATCTAAAGCTCTCCTAACAGCTGCTTTCCATCCTCTATAGAGCTTCTCCCTAGAAGCTTCATCCATCCTAGGTTTGAATACCCTTTCAACCCTCCAGTTTGATCTAACATCGTCTAGATTCTCCCATAGGCCTACGGCTAATCCTACGAGATAAGCTGCACCGAGAGATGTAGTCTCCTGTATGATAGGCCTAACGACATCTATACCGAGTATATCTGCTTGAAACTGCATGAGGAAATCGCTCCTGGAAGCTCCTCCATCAGCTTTAAGCATACGTATATCTATACCTGTATCTATACGCATAGATTCTATCACATCCCTAGTAAGGTAAGCTATAGATTCCAGTACCGCTCTAGCTATATGCTTCCTCTCAGTACCGCGAGTTATACCTACGATCAAACCTCTAGCATACATATCCCAGTATGGAGCCCCCAAGCCTACGAAAGCAGGTACGAAGTATACTCCCCCAGTATCCTCTGTAGATTCGGCTAGCTGGTTAACCTCAGGTGAAGACTCTATTATCTTCAACCCATCCCTAAGCCACTGTATAGCAGCACCCGTTACGAATATACTACCTTCACATGCATACGTAGCTTTACCCTCCTCCAAGCTGTAGAAGATCGTGGATAGTAGTCCATGCTTAGATCTAGTAGGTTTGGATCCTGTGTTCATCAGTATGAAGTTTCCCGTCCCATAGGTACACTTAACATCGCCTAAATCAAACCCGGCTTGACCGAATAGAGCGGCTTGCTGATCACCCGCATCCCCGGCTACCGGTACCTCGACACCGCCTAGAATCCTACTGAAATCGGGACCGGTATAACCGTAGAATTCCCGATCGCATGAGGGTCTAGGTATAGGTAGAGAATCGATAGGTATACCACCCATAATCTCTAGTAGATCTCTACTCCAATCCAATCTATGTATATCGAATAGCATAGTCCTAGAAGCGTTGGAATAGTCTGTTACGAAAGCTCCACCCATACCGGGGGTTAGGCAATCCCGAGAGCCGCGGGTCATATTCCATATGATCCAAGTATCGATCGTACCGAATACGGCTTCACCTCTCTCCACCCTAACCCTTAGATCAGGGATATTATCGAGAAGCCACCATATCTTAGTAGCAGAGAAGTATGGATCAGGAATCAAACCAGTCCTATCTATTATGAGATCCATATAGTTCCTCCTAAGATAATCTACGAAGCTGGAAGTCCTCCTACACTGCCATACGATAGCATTATAGAGGGGTAAACCAGTCCTAACATCCCATACGACGATAGTCTCCCTCTGATTAGTAACACCAACCCCAACTAGATCGTGAACATCAACACCGGAACCCTCGATAGCAGTCCTCACGACAGCCTTAACATTCTCCCAAATCTCCAAAGGATCATGCTCAACCCACCCAGGCTTAGGATACAGTTGCCTATGCTCCACATAACCCCAACCACCA
>Ga0209183_1000143_pt1 | contig 33907 bp, 35 predicted proteins | sample LHCtaG_2_FD_184120 | JGI IMG/M metagenome (GOLD analysis project Ga0209183, IMG submission 184120) | Hot spring microbial communities from Little Hot Creek, USA to study Microbial Dark Matter (Phase II) - LHC4sed_replicate (SPAdes)... | ecosystem: Environmental > Aquatic > Thermal springs > Hot... | reverse complement strand
GTAGGGTCTCCTTACCAGAGCTTACACCTAGCCCAGCCTCATAGGCTTGACCGTAGATATCCAAGGAAGAGGTAGCCGTGATTAGGTAGTCCTCGATATACCTAAACCTAGTGGAAAATCTATGGGGGGCTCCAGGCTTGATGTAGGAGTACGCAGCCATTTCCAGGGATTCGACCAGCCTACCTATGTAATCTAGCAGTGTTCCCAACCACCAAGCTTTCCAGTAGAGTGCTTTAATGCTTTGATAAGCCGCAACCTCTTAGATAAATCGCAGACTCACAGAGCTTGCAGTAACTAGGTAGTTTCGAAGGCCGTGCTGCTACCTACTTGAAGATACTCCGTAAACTTCCGATGAAGGTTACGTAGTTACAAGGTGAAAGTAACTGAGAGGATGGGAGCTCTCTATTTAAATGATGTCGTGGTACGTAGCTGACAGGATATCTAGGACCTAGAGGAAGATCCCTCTAGGAGGAGACTACATAGAGAGCTCCTTGAGAGGCTGAGGATGGCAGTACTTTCACAAGCGTTCTAACGTTTCGCTACCTACCCTGTCTCTGCGAAAAGTATCTTCTGAAGGGTTGGAGACCTCTGTACCAGTAGGACCTCTAGGGCTACGTTAAATAGTACTTCACACTCTACTTCTACATCTCTAAGGCTATTGCGGGCTAGTGCTATCTCATATGCTACTAGGTGGTAGCAGGTGCCTTTAGCTCTCCTCATTATAACGTTTAGCTCGAGGTCCTTACAGGTGCAGAACCTCCTCGGGAATACTAAGTAGTCCCTATCCTTGCCGTGGAAGATGTAAAGCTCTACCCCCTCTTCACCTCTCCTACAGCGTAGTCTAACTAGTCTACGCTCGAGAGCTGCTTCTAGAGCTTTTTCGGGGGGCGCTAACAGCATCTTGGAAACAGCTTCAGGTATCTCCTTATAGTCTGAGGACATCAGAATACGTACCTCCTACGCTAGGTCAGACTAGAGCTCACCAGATCTTAAACTCCTATATTTAGCCTTTAAACTTAGCCATAGAGACACCTATAGGTCTACGTACTTACCTATACCGCCCCTTAGAGCTTCTCTGTAGGCGACTGCGGCGGCAGCAGCATCCTGGATTGCTAGGCCAACGCTCTTGAATATCGTTATACCTTCGTCGGTTAACCTCCCCCTTCTCTTACCTGAAGCTACCTCCCCTAGCTCGCTAACCCTGTCCATGGTGAGGATGCCTCTCTCCACGGGTATCCTTATATCGCCCGTCTCAAGCATTACAGCCTCACGTGAGTCTACTACCACAGTCTCTGCAAGAACTACAGCATCGTCATCTAGGGCTCTAGCATCCCTCATGTGGGCCCCTATGGAGATCACGTGCGTAGGTCTGCTAAGGTACCTACCCTCTATAACCGGGGTCTTCGTAGTGGTAGCCTCTATAACTACCCTAGCTCCCTCTATAGCCTCAGCAGCACTTCTACACTTAACGACCCTAAAACCTAAGGACTCCGCGTACTCCTTAAATGATTCCGCCGCGGATTCCCTAATATCGTAGATCCTAATCTCATCGGTTCTGTAGACGTGTGTAACAAACTTAAGCTGGTACCTAGCTTGGTAGCCGGTACCTATGATAGCTAGAGGCCCTCTCTCCTTTGGAGCCATGTACTTAGCTGATATAGCACTAGCAGCACCTGTTCTAAGAGCTGTTAGAACCCCACCATCCATTACAGCTAGGGGGGTACCCGTAGTAGGGTCGAATAGATTAACTACAGCCTGAATGGTGGGTAGACCCCTCTCTAAGTTAGCTGGTATGACGTTAACTACCTTAACTCCGACTCCGTAGCCAGGTACGTAGGACTGCATAACCCCCCACCAGTTACCCTCAACCCACATAACGGTTCTAGGAGGCGTTACGGTGCGCCCTTCGGAGAACGCTACGAAGGCCTTCTCTATCTCATCTACCAGCGCACTAGGTCCGAGTAACTCCTCCAGCTCCTTCCCGGAGAGGAGTAGAATTCTCGGCAAGGGCTTCACCACGCTAACTCCGCGTTAGATAGTAATATACTGAACTGCGGTACTCTAGATTTCAGATCGCAGAAGGCTCGGACAAGAGTTTTAAAGCCACCTGCGTAGAAGTCGGCGGAGCCGCGGTAGCTCAGCTCGGTGGAGCGCCGCCCTGGTAAGGCGGAGGTCCCGGGTTCAAATCCCGGCCGCGGCTTCTCAAGATTACGTCTCGGCAGTAGAGTGCTTATAAGCTCAGCATTCCTAAGTGAGTTGGGCATACGAGCGTAGTACTCGCAATGGATGAAATACCACCTACTTTTACAGGTAGCTCTATCTATCTAGAAGAGCTTCTCCAGAAGTTCGCTGGGGTTAAGCTAGGGCTACCCCTACTGCTTGAGAGAGGACCTGAGGAGGTTAGAGCTATAAACAAGGTAGCGGATAGTGCGGGCATTATGAGGATAGCGGACTTCAAACTAGCCGATATAGGTGACGTTATGGCTAGGTCTCTAGATACTATCAAGAGGCTCGGTTTCGACATAGTCATAGCGCACGCGTTCGTAGGGGTTAAGGGGGGTTTAGAGGTCTTAGTCGATAGAGCTAGGAACCTAGGTGTCAGGATAGCCCTAGTGGTCTCAATGAGCCACGAAGGCTCTAGGGAGTTTTACGATAGGAACCTTAAGGAGTTCCTAGAGGTAGCTAGAAGTCTTGGTGTATGGGGTTTAGTAGCCCCGGCTACCAGACCCCACGTAATTAGGGAGTCGAGGAGGGTTCTGGGTAATACCTTTAAGATACTCTCACCTGGAGTAGGGGTTCAGGGAGCTGAATTCGGCTCAGCTATATGTGCGGGAGCTGATTACGAGATAGTAGGCAGGTACGTACTGAGATCCCCCGACCCTATTGGGGTAGCTTCTGAAGTTGTTGAGCTAGTTACGCGGAGGGGTAGGGAATGCCGCACGAGCTCTGTTTAGAGGCTATAAGGCTCGGGCTAGTTAAGTTCGGCAGGTTTAAGCTATCTTCTGGTATCGAATCCAGCTACTACGTGAACTTCCGGGAGTCTCTGCTAATGCCGAGGTACGTGAAGAGCTTAGCTAAGGAGCTTGGAGCTCTCATCATTGAGGAGGGGGTAGAGGCTTTAGTTGGAGTAGCTGTAGCCGGTGCCCTAATAGCCTCCTACATCGGAGCTCTCTACGACCTCCCAGTAACCTTTGTGAGAAGCGAGCCGAAGAACCACGGACTTAGCAGGGAGGTGGAGGGCGATGTAAGGGGTATGGAGGTAGCTATAGTAGATGACGTACTGACTACAGGTGGTACTATAAGTAGGGCTTACGAAGTTCTCGTCCGTGCTGGAGCTAGACCTAGGCTCGCAGCTGTGATATTCGATAGGCAGCAGGGTGGGGGTAGGGTAGTTAGAGAGCTAGGTCTTAAGCTGGTCTCTCTATGCCGTATAGCCGACTTAGCTAGTGAGGCTCTGAGGAGGGGGTTGATAGCGGAGGAGCAGTTTTCCCTGATAATGTCTCAGGTGATTGAGCATTGAGCTACGTACCTGCAGAGGTATTAAGTAACGATAACGTCTACGGGAAGTACTTCTTTATCACCGCTAGGGTTCTGCGTAGCTATAGGAGACCACCGCTACCGCCTCAATTCGCCATGGTCTGGGTACCAGGTGTGGACCTACTACCTCTAAGCTACGCGTCAGCCTCTGAAAGGGTAGTAGGCTTCTTCTACAAGGTTGTTGGTGAGGGAACTAAGGCGCTGTCTACAAGGTCTAAAGGCGATGTAATAGGAGTTTCGGAACCTCTAGGAAGGTGGTACATACCTCAAGGAAGGGACGTTGTCTTCCTAGCTGGAGGTGCGGGTATAGCACCGTTCCTCCTATACTTAGAGTACGTAGGTAACCCCAGAGGATTGTGGGGGGTTAGGCAGGGTGAGCTGGCTGCAAGGTTGATGGAGCTCTTCCCTAAGCTTAAGAGCCTACTAGTAGCTAGTGAGGACTGTACGCACGGGTTATGTGGTAAGCTCACAGACTACGTAAGCAGGATCTCCGTAGGTAAAGATACGGAGGTACTAATCTCAGGTCCCATCGATATGGTACGAGAGGTCTGTAGAAGGTTCCGAAACATTAAGGTCGGTAGGGAGTATGTTATAGCTGAGTCCATGGTTAAGTGTGGTGTAGGAGCTTGTGGTAGCTGCTTAATCGGTAACCTGCTACTCTGCAGAGACGGACCTGTAGTTGGGTGCGATCACTTTGAGTAGTCCGGAGCTTAAAGTGAAGGTAGGAGGTTTAAGCCTCGAGCACCCGGTAATGAATGCGAGTGGTATCTTAGGCTACCTACCTGAGCACGCGGACATCATGGCCTCTTGGGGGCTTTCTGCAGTTGTATCAAAGACGTTCACTAAGGAGCCTAGAGCTGGGCATAGCCCCCCAATAGTAGTTAAGGTTAGGTGCTACAGCTTACTCAATGCAGTAGGGTTAGCAAACCCGGGTATTAGTGGGATAGGACCTTTTGTTGAGAGAGCTAGAAGGTATGGGGTACCGGTAGTAGTTAGTGTAGGAGGTAAGAGCTGCTCAGAGTACGTTGAGGTTGCTGAAGTAGCTGAGAGATGTGGAGCTAGTGCTGTAGAGCTTAACCTAAGCTGCCCGAACGTAGAACAGGGAGGGCTTGAGGTAGGTAGGGACCCGGTACAGGTACTTAAGGTAGTTAAGGACGTGTCATCGGTGGTTAAGATTCCAGTTATAGTAAAGCTCGGTATTAGCGATAGGCTCGTTGACTCGGCGGCTAAAGCTATGGAGGGAGGGGCTAAAGCCCTCACCCTGATAAATACCGTTAGAGGTACGAGTATAGACGTATACTCGTTCAAGCCCATACTCTCGAATATCTCTGGAGGACTTTCTGGAGCTTCGATACATCCAATAGCTGTGTGGGCCGTTTACTCTGTTTTTAAGGAGGTTCCAGCTGATATCATCGGAGTTGGAGGTGTAATCACTTGGAGGGATGCCGCCGAACTCATACTAGCTGGTGCAAAAGCTGTTCAAGTGGGTACTGCAATAGTATATAGAGGTCCTAAGGTGGTCAAGTCAATAGTAAAGGGGCTTAGGCTGTGGGTAAGGAAGGTAGGGGCGAAGTCCATTACCGAGCTCTCCGGAGCTGCTCATAGAGCTTAGATCTCTAGAGACCTATATGACTGTAGAGACCCGACATGAACTCTATAGCTATCTTAGCTGCAAGCATGGAGGTGACCATTGACGGGTCGTATGGAGGTACTACCTCAACTATATCCAAGGCTACGAACCTGCTGTCCAGTACCTCGGGTAGGAGGTCTAGGAAGTCAGCTGGTAGTAGTCCATCCGGCTCAGGAGTTGCAACACCCGGTGCGAAGGCTGGGTCGAAGACATCCATGTCTACCGAGAGGTAGACGGCTCTGCAGTTACTTATAAAGTCTGAGAGCACCTGCACGACGTACTTCAGCCCAAGCTTCCTGAAGGACTTAGCTGGTACGTAGCGTATTCTACCCTCCCTAAGCTTCTCGTACTCCTCACGGCTTACAGCTCTAGTTCCAACTAAGATTACCGAGTCCTTGCCGAGAGCCTCCACCAGCCTACTAACGACACACGCGTGGCTGAATTTACTACCTAGGTACTCGTTCCTTAAGTCGGCGTGGGCATCGAGTACTACAATACATAGACCTTTATGGTGCTCTCCAGCAGCTCTAGCAGTACTGTACGTTATGGTATGCTCACCCCCTAGGAATACCGGGACCCTACCTAGCGAAAACACGTACTCCGATACCATCCTCACTACCTCTAAGGCTTTGTAGAGGCTTTCATGTGTTATCACGATATCACCCTCGTCTACGTATAGTACACTCTCTAAGTCAACACTGAACCTCATAGAGAAGTACTCTAAGTTCTGAGCAGCCAACCTTATGAATAGAGGTGCTAACCTGTAGCCAGGTCTAAATGATGAAGTCGCGTCAAGAGGGACTCCAACTATACTAAACGGGGTTTTACTGCGGTCGCTACTAAACCCACCGAAGGTGTACGGAGACCTTACTATGAATACCTCCGCTGGGTGCGTAATCCCACCGAGAAAAAGCTAGGCAGTAGCTTAAGTGCTTATAATCCCTCCCAGTGCTTGGCTACTCCATCCACCACCTCCTCACTTACCGTAGGTGGTTTCCCACATACGTACCTAGAGAGACTAGACCTACAGCTAGTGGGAGGGTCTATATAGGGCTTGAGTGCAGTAGAGAAGAGGTAGTGGGGTATGTATCAAGCTAAGCTCAGATCTCCAATAGTTACGGTACTAGGTCACGTAGACCATGGAAAAACTACCCTACTGGATAAGATCCGAGGTACAGCTATAGTTAAGAAGGAGCCGGGGGAGATGACACAGCACGTTGGCGCTTCTTTCGTTCCCCTATCGGTTATAGAGAAGCTAGTAGAGCCCCTTAAGAAGCTCTTCCCAATAAAGCTAACGATACCGGGCTTACTCTTCATAGATACGCCAGGACACGAGATCTTCGCAAATCTTAGGCGGCGCGGTGGTGCCGTAGCCGACTTCGCCATAGTGGTTGTAGATGTTGTTGATGGAGTAATGCCGCAGACTGTTGAAAGCGTAGAGATACTCCTAAGTAGGAAGGTACCATTCCTTATAGCAGCTAATAAGATAGATAAGGTACGCGGGTGGAGGCCCTCCAATACATTCTCCTTCCTGGAGTCGGCCCGCGGGCAGAGCCCGGGGATTCTCGAAGAGCTGGATAGGCTTATATACAGGTTAGCTGGGCAGCTCTCTACCCTAGGGATACCCTCCGAGAGGTTCGATAGGATAAGGGATTTCACTAAGTACATAGCTATAGTACCCATATCTGCGAAGACTGGTGAGGGGTTAGCTGAGCTACTAGCTGTTCTAGCAGGACTAGTTCAGAGGTACCTAACAAGGAGGATAGCAGTAGCTGAGGGTCCAGCTAAAGGCGTAGTTCTAGAGGTTAAGGAGGTAACCGGCTTAGGGAAGTGCATCGATGTCATAGTCTACGACGGTGTTATCGCTAGGGGTGATACTATAGTAGTTGGAGGAGTTCCGGAACCCGTTGTAACTAAGGTCCGTGCTCTGCTGATGCCTAGACCTCTAGAGGAGATGAGGGTATCTGGAGCAGAATTCGCTCAGGTTGATGAGGTTACTGCTGCAGCGGGGGTCAGGATCGTGGCCCCGGGATTGGATAACGTAGTAGCTGGAGCCCCCCTATACGTAGCTAGAGGGGAAAATGAGGTAAGTAGCCTAGTAGCTAAGGTCGCAGAGGAGGTTGGGCAGGTGAGGTTCTTTAGGAATATTAACGGTGTTGTAGTTAAGGCAGATACCCTCGGGACCCTCGAGGCTCTTGTAATGGCCCTCGAGCGCAGGGGGGTCCCGGTTAGACTAGCAGATGTAGGTCCCCTAACTAAGAGGGAGGCTTTAGAGGCATCCCTAGTTTTTAAGCAGGACAGGTACTTAGGTGCGGTACTACTATTCAACGTCGGGATCCTCCAGGACGCTGAAGAGCTTGTGAGAAGTGAGGATATCCCGGTATTCAAGGATAGCATAATGTACAGGCTTATAGAGTCCTACGAGAAGTGGGTTAAGGAGGAGAAAGCTAGAGAAGCTGAGAGGGAGTTCGTCTCACTAAGCACTCCAGCTAAGATCCGGGTTCTGCCGGGCTACGTTTTCAGGAGGAGCGACCCAGCTATAGTAGGTATAGAGGTCCTAGGGGGTATACTAAGACCTGGAAGCAGGTTAATGCGTATCGATGGTAAGACCTTAGGGGAGGTTATGCAGATCCAGAGCATGGGTAAGGTCCTTCGAGAGGCTAAGAAGGGAGATCAAGTAGCGATATCGATAAGGGGGAACGTCATGGTAGGTAGGCACTTCGATGAGGGCGACGTCCTCTACACAGAGCCTAGTGAACGTGAGCTCGAAGTACTTTTCGAGAAGTTCAGGGATAGGGTAACTGAGGATACGGTAGACGTAGTGAAGGAGGTCATAGAAATCGTAAGAAAGAGGGACAAGCTCTTCGGTCATAGGGTAGAGCAGTACCTAAGGGGTTTAAGGAAGTGAAGATAGTGATCCTAGGTTTCGGTGGCTGGCTCAGTGATCCAAGTTACGGTAGTACATCCCTACTTCTCATAGACGAGCACGACGGTACCGCTATCCTAGTAGACCCAGGTGAGGGGGTTATAAGGGACTTACACTTATGTGGATACAGCGACCTACGGAGGGTTAAGGCTATCCTGGTAACGCACAGACACGGCGACCACATTCTCGGACTTCCAACGTTAGCTCAGTGGGCTAAGGTCCTTCAGCACAAGTTCACGGTAGTAGGACCTCTAGATGCTCTTAGCTCCCTGAAAGTAATCCTTGAGGCTACCGGTGTATCTAACTACGAGTACTATCTAGACCTACTTCCGGTAGATGAGGTAGAGCAAGTAGCTATAGGAGGTTTAAGAATCTCGTTCTTAAGGACCCTACACAGCGTTCCCAGCATAGCTATTAGGGTAGAGGATGGAAGTAGGGGCTGCCTAGTGTATAGTGGTGATACGGCCTACACTGAGAGCTTAGAGGAGTTTGCTAGAGGCTGTAAGTTGCTACTCCACGAGGTTACATTCCTAAGTGCTGACTCAGCTCTACTTAAAAAGCTAGGTCATTCCTCCCTCCTAGATGCTCTGAAGGTAGCTAAAGGAGCTAGATGTAGCGCTCTAGTCCCAGTACATCTAGGTACGTACAGTAAGGAGGACTTGGTAAGATACGTAAGCTGTATCGAAGGCTTGCAGCTGGTTATTCCGGAGAAGTGCTTAGAGGTAGAGCTCTAACCTGGTACTTCCGGGAGCTGGGGTCTGGGCTTCATAGGGGTTTATGTGGGTTTATGTGAACCCCTCTGCCTTTGGCTTCATCGCCCTCAGGGCCCCCTTTCATCGGAGCCCACGTCACCGGGCTCCACCCGCTCAAGGTGACCCCAACCCACAGCTCGTCCCTCACCCACTCGTCGGGTTCATCGCTGTGGGGAAGACCCCGCATCTTAAGCGTTTTCCACTCCACTTATTTCTGGTTACCCCAAAGCTTATAAACACTCCTCATAGTAGAAGAATAAAACACCACATATAAACCATCGCAAACCAATATGAAAACCAAAACAACTGCAAAAGGCTTCAGTACTAAAGGTAGGTTCCTCTCGAGGTAACCACGTCTTCCATAACTACTTGGGTTCGGCTGGAGCTCGGTTGTAACTTAGTACCTAGAACTTCATTAGCAGTATTCTCTTGATGATCTCTATAGCCCTGTTTTTCTTCTTCCTAGGTAAGTTCGCCGCAGCCTCCTCCCCGTAGATCGCGGCTGCAAGCATCTTAACTTGCTGGTCGGAGATGTCCGTAGGTTCTATGCTCTCAGCTATGAGTATGAGCTTATCCAGCTCCTCCTCTGAAGCATAGTCTAGCGGCGTACCCCTCTTACCGCCCGCCTCCCAGCGCTTGTAGAGCTCTGAAACTATGCCTACAGCTTCCTCATTTGAGTAGAAGGCAGCCTTCCTCCATGGTTCTACGCTTAGGTCTACTAAGCTCATGAGCCTTCTCCTCTTACTCTCTAAGCTAGAGCCCGTTGCTAGCACCCAAGTTTATTAGCTTTTGAATGTAATAAATCCTCGGTAGGTCTTGAGCGTTGAGCAGAGGATCCTTAGGTACCTAAAGGAGAACCCCGGAGCTACACCTAGAGCTATAGCTGACGCTCTCGGTATCTCCCTAGCGCAGGTGCGCATAGCGCTTAACAGACTGCGCGACTCAGGTTACGTAACTAGAGTCCCAGGAGGAGGCTACTACGCGAGGACCTCACCTAGTACTACTTCAGAGGTAGACGTAGAGAGGGCTCCGGGTACTCCAGTAGCTGCTCCCAGCATCCTAAGGGAACTGGAGGGCGAGGTTAAGGAACTACGTCAGCGCTTGGACAAGCTTGAGAAGGAGGTTCGCGAGCTGAGGATCTTGGTAGATTCTCTAAGTAGAGCAAAGATGCAGCAAGCCCAGGAGCAGGCCCAGGATAGGTTTATTAAGGAGATTAAGATGAGAAAAGCACTTAAGCTTTCTGAAGCCCTAGCTATAGCTACTAAACCCATAGACGACTATGTTAAAGCAGGGGCTGTAAAGGTATTCGCAGACTTAGTTGTAGATAAGGAGTTCTTTGAGGAGTTCTCTAAGAGGTTCCCCATAAGGAAGACTCAGCTAAGCGAGCTCAGCGATGAAGAGAGGGAGTTACTAAACTCTCTAATAAAGGAAGGGCTAGTATACCTCTACGGAGGTAGGGAGTACAGGCTTTCGAGGATTTAGCTGTAAGGGTCTTGTAGAGCCTTCAGCTATCGGATCAACTTAAGGCTTAGACCTCAGGGACCTCCTCAGCGTCTAAGACCTCTTAGCTCAGCTATAAGGTGTCTTACCTCCGGTAGTATAAGCTTAGTTAAAGCAGTTTCAACAGCCTCTGGAGAACCTGGGACAGCGAAGACAAGCCTATCCCCTACGGCGCAAGCAGTAGCTCTAGTGGCTAGGGCAGCACTACCGTACTTTATGTAGGTTAGGTACCTAAAGAGCTCCCCAAAGCCAGGTATATCCTTACTACACATAGGTCTCAGCACGTCAACTACGATATCCTTAGCTCCAAGCCCGGTTCCTCCGCTAATTAGTACAACATCGCAACTAGTTAGTAAAGTCCTTAAGGTTCTCTCAATATCTTCAGACTTGTTTGGAGTTACGACACTTCCTCCTAAGGTAATACGGTGTGCTGAAAGGATGTTAGCTACTAGGGGGGTAACCATATCCTCAGCTATACCTTGAAATACCTTATCGCTTGTTACTAGTAGGCATAGGGATACATCTAAGCCTTCGGCCGCCTTTCTATGCTCATCGACAGGCATAGAGCATCCCTAGGAGGTGATGTACCTACCGAGTACTTTAATATTCTTCGGTTACTTAGGTAGTTTTCTTCTAGTATAGACTTCAGCTATATCGTAGCCGAAGATCTCCTTAAACTTCCTCTTTCCTTCTTCGGTCATGCGGCTTGGATCCCACGGGGGGTCGAAGACTATGTCGATGTTTACCTCGTTGACCTCCTTTAGATCTGCCAGCTCTCTATAAAGAGCTTCCTGTACTTGGTACAGTATTAGGGATGATATAGGGCAGGCAGGGGCTGTAAAGGTCATCCTAATCCTAACGACCCCCCTATCTTCATCTACGTCTATACCGTAGACTAGTCCGAGGTCCCATATGCTGATAGGTATTTCAGGGTCGTACACCGTACTTAAAGTTTTCTTAACTCTCTCCACTACCTGCGCTTTATCTAATACCACCTTTAACACCATTAATGTATGGTATAGCACCTTATAAGTTTATGAAGCGCCTTTAGGTAGCCGACCTCCTCCCCGCCCTGAAGGTCGAGGGTTCCCTTCAGGGGGCTCACCGGTTCCCCCATCTATTCGGGCTTACATCTGTCATCTGGGGGGCAGTCGGGGTGGTCGGAGATCCCCCCATTCGACAGCTCTTTGGTAACAGGCTCAAGGCTGACCCCCATCCTGGTTGTTGGGGTCGGTACCCCATCATCGCCTAGAGACATAGCTACTACCGCTACACTACTAGCTAAAACACCTTACAAGCTTTCCCAATCATCCCCGCCCTAAAGGACGGGGCTTTCAGTTGTAAAAGTTTATTACTCACAGTACCCAACACGAGGTAGGTACGTAGTAGGAGATGATCAGTAGTTCGGGTAGAGGTATAAGAACAGCTGGGGAGGAGGTAGTAGTACCGGATACTACGGTAATCTATAACGGAGTTCTCAGAAGGTTAATCATGGATGGTTCTATAAGGAGCGTCCTAGCTATACCTAAGGAGATGGTGCAGCTCTTCGACGAGATGAGTAGGGAGGGCAAGGCTTTAGGTATGGTAGCCCTGGAGGAGCTTAGACTGATCAGAGGCCTTGCCGAGCGCTACGGAGTTGAGGTTAGGACGGTTACTATAGGTAAGAGAGTTGAGGGGGATATAGATACTCTAGTAAGGGAATTCGCTTATGAAAATGGCTACACTTTGGTTACCTCTTCCAGACCGCAGAAGCTGTCTGCAGAGATACTTGGGGTTAGGGTTCTATATAGAGAGCCTGAGCGGATTCAGCTCAAGGAGCTTGAGAAGTACTTCGTAGGTAACGTCATGAGCGTCCACCTGAAGGAGGGTGCCCCACCAATGGTTAAGAGGGGTTACCCGGGTAAGTGGACCTTGGAGAAGGTCTCGGATACCCCCTTAACAAGGGAGGAGCTTGAGAGCCTCGCGGAGGAGATTGTGGAAGCCGCTAAGACCCTCCCGGATGCTGTGGTAGAGATAGAGAGAGCGGGATCGACTATAATACAGCTAGGAGACTATAGGGTAATAGTAACTAGACCTCCCATGAGCGACGGCTGGGAGATAACAGCCGTAAGACCTCTAGTAAGGCCTAAGCTTGAGGACTACAGCCTCCCTGAAAGGCTTCTAGCTAGGCTTAGGGAGAGGGCGGAGGGTATAGTAATAGCTGGAGCCCCGGGTATGGGTAAGACTACCTTCGCTCAAGCACTTGCAGAGTACTACGTAAGGTTAGGGAAGATAGTTAAGACAGTGGAATCCCCGCGTGATATGAGGCTACCACCTCAAGCTACTCAGTACTCCAAAGTCTATGCATCCCCTGAGGAGCTACACGATATACTACTGCTTAGTAGACCTGATTACACGATCTTCGATGAGATGAGAAACGATGAGGATTTCAAGCTTTATGTAGACCTAAGGCTAGCTGGTATAGGGATGGTTGGGGTAGTACACGCATCCTCCCCAATAGACGCTATACAGAGGTTCATAGGAAGAGTAGACATAGGCATGTTACCATCTGTAGTAGATACCCTAATCTTCATAGACTCAGGGCAGGTTAAGAAGGTCTACGCGTTAGATATAACGGTTAGGCTACCAACCGGGCTCAAAGAGGCCGACCTAGCTAGACCTGTAGTTGAGGTAAGGGATGCTCTAACTGGTGAGTTAGAGTATGAGATATACACATTCGGAGAGCAGACTACGGTAGTACCAGTTAAGAAGGTCCTCTCATCAACTCTAGGGAGGAATGTGGAGAGCTTTATAAAGTCGTACCTACCGTCGGCGGAGGTAGTATACGAGGGAGGGAGGATTACGATTAGAGTTCCTAGGGAGGAGGCTAAAAGCCTAAGTAGAATGAGGAGAAGATTGAGGAAGCTTAAAGAGGAGCTGGGAGTAGAGGTATCTATAGAGATAACTTGAAGATCCACCAGACCTCGCTACGTAACTCCACTCTTTAAGTTAGAAGGGTTCGGTAGTTCCACCTACTATCGAATAGCAAGCAGGTATTAGGTAGGCCTAGCCTTCGTAGCTGTGGTTATGACCTCTGGAGAGGTGGAGCCGCCGGCGGGATTCGAACCCGCGACCACTGGCTTACGAGGCCAGCGCTCTACCGGGCTGAGCTACGGCGGCTCCATCAAGAACAAACTACGGTAGAGCCTTATAAGGTTTCCAGGTAGTCGAAGGTTAAGGGTTCAGCTCTTATGTGGGTTTATATAGTTTAGATAGTAGTTCTCATTGCCTCATCCCCGTTCCCCCTCACCCCGCTCGGGTCCCCATCGAGCTCGGGGGCGTTCGAGGGCACCCCGTAACCCCTACATCTTGGGTGCTTAGTACCTCACTTACTCCTAGCTCTCTTAGAACTTGTAAACACTTCTCACAGCAGAAGAGTAACATCAAACCACGTAAACTTATATGGAACCCAAAACAGTTGCGAAGGGCTAGGGCTGGCTCTGCTATGTAACTAGGAGTAAAGCGACCGGTATTAGTAGGTTTGTGATGGTTAGGGTTACAATGAAGAGCTGTGCGGATAGTCCGCCTAGGGAATCTACTAGCTGAGTTAGTCTCCATATGTTGTCTCCGGCTAGCTCTACGTTCGTGAATATGTGCTCTATGGTTATGTACTTAGCTGGTGACTCGTTCTCTATAGCTGCTTCAAGTGCTTCTAGTATAGCTTCGTATAGGTGCTGGCAATCTGAGACTACGTGGTAGGGTTTCTCCTTGAAGGACGCGGCACAACTGTGGTCATCCGGTGTTACTACTAGAAGCTCTCTAATACCTCTTTCCCTAAGTAGGGAGACGATTCTGTTCCTAGTTTCTATACTCATATTGTTACCGTAGACATAGACTAACGCGTACCTAGCTCCATCGCCATAGCGGAAGGTGAGGACCTTAACTCTATCAGAACATAGCTCTCTGCACTTGACCCCAGAAACCTCGCCATAACCTAGGTAGAACTCCTCCTCAGCGCAGCTACCAAGGCTCTGGAGTTTTTGAATTGTAGAGTAAAGCTCTTCAATATTCTCTACTCTCTCCCCCTTGGCTGAGTGGGAGTCTGCTATAGCAGCTAGATTAAGGGGTCTACTTTCAGCCTGAAATCTCTCAACAAGCTCCCAAAGACTGTAGGGAAGGTCGTCGTTCCCTCTTTCAGTGTTCGTTAGGTAGCCTACGAGGAGGGTTGGCCCCCTAATGACGTAGAGCTCCCACTCACCTTCTCTAATTACCTGCGGCCTGCAGAGGTTCATCCTAGCTATTAGAGGGCTGTAGCTACTTATTGATGCCGCGACAGATCTAGCTATCTCTAAGCTCTGAGCATAAGTAGCTACGTTCCTCTCATGGGAGCCTGGGGTGTGGAAGACCAGGGAGTCTATGGCTGGGCTCAACCTCTCCTCTAAAAGATAGGGGAACCTAGCTGAACCGATGCTCCTGAAGGGGCCGAAGTGTAAGCCTGGATAAACTAGTGCGACCGGGTTGCCGAACTCCCTAAAGATGACGACAGCCTTAACGCTTACCTTATCACTAACCCCATAGCTACGTATCAGATCCTCCAGGGCCTCCCGATCTCCGAGAACCCACGCCTTAGCAAAAGCTCTAATAGCTTTAATAGGTGAAACTCCCCTCTTCCAGCCAGCTCTCTCTATAACGTAGATAGATGTAGACCCAGCTACCGAGGAGGCTATAGAAACTAGGAAGGCTGTTGTGAAGACCTTGTACGGTATGCCTAGACTAGCTATGGCGTTAGCCAGAGTAACTGCTAGGGTGGTTGAAACTATTGAGGTAGCTATAGCTACGGGTACCCTGTAGAAAGCTACTAAGACGTATGTTAGGAGCCCCGAACCTGCAGAGAGCCCGACTCCAGTAAGACCCCTCAGTCTACCTAAGATAAGCTCAGCTGGGAGTACTACTAGAAGCGTTAGGAAAACTAGGTTTAGGAGCCTCCTAGCGTTGAATACCCTAGTCCTTACAAGTGGTGATAGTGTAGCTACGAAGAAGAACGCCTCAAGGGTGTAAAGCTTGATTAGCGTAGCTAACCTAGTTATGTCTAACGTTGGGAGCTCTAGTAGTACGGAGTAGGTAAGTACTAGCGCTATCACTAGTATTATGGAGGTAGTGGCCTTCGCTGGGGACGCTGTTATTATCCTGTAGTACTTCCCGACTATGGCCTCGGCATTCACGGCTGCCACCCAAGATCTCGGTGGCCTATGGCTGAGCTACGAGTCCCACGTAGCTCGTAGCCTTTAGGTAGCCTATATCTATCCCCCCTAAGTCCCTAGCTTCAGTGCGTACCTACCAGGCTTTTCTATACCTAGTGCTTTAGCCAGCTGTGACTTCTCTACATCGACTATAACCACCATACCCGACCACGTCTCGGTGAAGGTACTCGAACCACAGGAGGGACATATGCTAACTTCGTGGGGTATTAGGAGCTTACACCTCGTACAGGCCTTAAACGGTTTTCTAAGCTGCCTAGGCAAGTACCATCACCCCAGGGGGACTTTTCCCAGACCCTGTTGCCTCATGGTCATAGCTATCTTAAGGACGGATGGCCTAGATAAGGACACTGCGGTTATCCTACCACGAACTAAATCTCCCTTGCTAAACCTGACCTTAGTTTCCTCACCCTCGAGCACACCCAGCTCCTCTCGGTAGATCATTCTGTCGTCACTTACCTGAGATATGTGTACCAACGCATCTACAGGCCCTATGTTAACGAAGAGCCCTATCCTCTTTACATCAACTACTATACCTGTAACTACCTCGTTAACTACAGGGTAAAACGTTAGTAGCTCCACAACAGCTCTATGGTACGTCGCTCCATCACCAGGAATTATTGTTCCCTCCAGCTCTACCTCTACGTTAGTAACCGCGAGTATAAGCCCTAGGTCTGGGCTAAGGGTCCCTACGTACTTTTCGGTAAGTACCTCGCTAGCTACCTTGGTTATATCTTCACCGAACTTATCCGGGGGTATCCTCACTATATCCTCTACTTTAACCAGCCTTAGCATCACTACTCGCTATAATACAGTGCGGTAGAGTATTTAAGAACCTGCTGGTAGTAGGGTTTACTTCCTCTACCCTACCAGCCTTCAGAGCCTATCCTTTAGCTAAAGGTCTCTGGTAGCTCCACTAGGAGTGGTTCGCTTAGAGATGGTGCGTCCACTAAGGCCTCACCTAGCTCAAGCCTACTAAGTAAGGAGTACTTATCGCTACTTAAGTTAATAGATTTCGCTATGGCCTGCATATCCTCCGCTGACCTCAGAGTTTTCACTATCTTAACATTTGTATTATTCATAGCTTCAAACCCTAGAGCTGCTGGAGATTGGGTGATTACTACGAGCCCCATATTAAGCTTTCTAACCTCAGCTAGGTACCTAGCTAGAAGGCTCCCACGTGAGGTTATGTTATGAGCTTCTTCAACTATGATGAAGACCTTGCCCTCGAAGAGCCCTCTCTCCTGGATGTACCTAACAGAGTTCAAGGTACTCAGAACCGCCAGGCGCTTAAGCTCTAGAACCCGTAGACCACTTAGATCTACGGACACGCACCCCCCTCCGGATAGGAGGGCTTTACTTAACTTCTCCGGTGGGGTTATCCTAAGGAGCTTTCCGTACCTAACTAAGAAGGAGAGCTTCCTCAGTAGGGAGGCCTTGGTTTCGACCTCCCATCTAGCTTCAGGTACGTAAGATTCCAGTAGGTCTAGTAGGAGTTCTACGCTAGTAGTCTTCTTTAGCACCTTAGTCAGGAGGTATGCCTGTGGAGGTGTTAGCTCTAGCACCTCCTCTAGAAGTGAGACCACATCTAAGGGGTCCTCAACTGGGATCTCTATAGGTTCGTCCCGCCCCACCTCTATTACCCTATCTGCAGAGTCGAAGTACTCACCGTGCCAGTCTAGTACTACCACAGCACCGTACTTAGTAAGCATCCTAGCTAATCTCTTAGCTAGACTAGTCTTACCGGAGCCTGTAGACCCTACAATGAGGCAGTGGCGTAGTACGTCATCCACACTTATAGATACAGGTAATTTAAGGAAGTTCTTAGCTACACCTAGTACGATCTCTCCCTTAGACGTGTGGTGCGGTTTTTCGTAGACCACCCCCTCGATCTCAATGTTACTCGACTTAAGGAACCGCACTATAAAGGGACCGCTCCACACTCCGACGGTACTACCTTAACGTCGTCCCCTAAGACGTACTTAACTAGGGGTACTAGGTGCTCCGAGCAGGGAATTTTAGAGTAAGTTTCGATGTAGACCCTAAGAAAGCCCTCCGAGAACTCCTCGACTATCCTAACTTTACTAGAGTTACAAGCTATTGTAGCTGCTCTAATTAGCTCTATAGATTTCACTTCAAGGGGCCTCTTAGCGTAGATCCAGAAGGTCTCGCAGACCAGTTAAACCCCTTAGTACTAGTAGCTTATAAAGTGGTAAAGCTTCCAGTTACTTAACCCTCCCCTCCTTAAGGCTAGGTTTTCGGCTGTAGATATCAGAGCGGGAGTCTACCTGAAGGTAGCCTGTAGGGTGGTTGTAGACAACGTTAAGATGTTTAGACCCCGCTGAGGCTGTAGCGCAGTATTGCTACGACCCCTCCAAACGCCTTGCTTAACCACTCGTACTCCATAAAGTCCTCGCTAACTACTACTAGCTCTACTCCTCTATCCTCGACGATCTTCTTAAATTCTGCTAGGTTTGGATGGTCTTCAACTACTATTAGGGTCTCTACCGCGCCAAGCTCTAAGGCCTTCCTGATCTCAGCTTCACCGTAGGTTGCGAGGCCGTCATCTTTAGCTAGGTGGTACTTAAAGCTTTCCAGAATTTCCCTAATCTTATGGTACTTGGTCTCCTTCATGTACTCCTTAGCCTTCTCAACCAGCTCCCTGAGTCCCGGCTCTCCCTGAGAGCTCACATCAATGGGGCTTCCAATAATTAGCTTCTGAAGCCTGTAGTCCAGGAACGAGCCCTTAATGAAGTCCACCTTAGAGTACCCCGGCCCACCAACTAGCACTCCCTTAAGTTTACCACTTTCTAGTAGAGGTATGAAGTAGCTATTAGCCTTCTCAGCAACCTTCTTGTAGAATTCCTCAACCATCTCCTCTATAATCCTATCGAACCTCCTCTGAGACCAGCCTCCCTTAGTATGCTTACCCGGTATATAGCCCTCAAGCTCATCTAGTACTACTATAGAGCCCCCTTTAAGCATCCCTATAGTAGCCTCATCTCTTTCCACTATTACAAGACCGTAGACATCGTTCTCCTCAATCATACCTTCCAGGAACTCGGTATGGAAGTACTTGTCGGTCCTGTAGAAGAAGACGCTGACGGGCTCTGGAGGGGAGAACATTAGAACGATAGTCTCGCCGGTCTCATCGTGCTCTCCAGCAAACACTACAAGTCCGTTCGGAGGTGTCTTAGGTATTCTCATCAACCTATCTATAGCAGCTTCCAAAGCGAACTGAACTTTAGACCTAGTCCTCTTTAGTTTAATGTTCTCGGTTATCGAGAGCTCCTGTCTGAGCATACCTACTACATCGCTTACGGGCCTACCGGGGGGTACGTAGAGGGATAGAAGTGTAGTGGCGTGAGCGCTCCACTTCTTCAGCTCTTTAACTATGGACTTGAGCTCCTCCTTACTTACAGTTAAGCTATCCGAGCTAAATGCTCAACACCCCGAAGGGAGCAAGCTGCACACCTCCACTGCTAGGACTTCAAAGCTCTTATAGTTACTATGCTGTTATCGGCTATACCAAAGCTCTTTAAGTCCGCACTACCCCATACCTCCTCCTTCGGGACGTTATCGCTGAGTACTGCCTTTAGCTTAACCCTCTTCCCGTGTACTGATACCTCCACGTACTCGTTTACGGAAAGCTCCTTAGCTAGCATCGAGTTTAGGTGTAAAGTTCCAGGCTTAACCTCGGGGTTGTATTTGAGCCTAATTCTCATTTCAGTGAAGCTTCTCTCCCGCTTCTTTAGAGCCTCAGCTGGGGGGATCACCGCTAGCAAAGCCCTTATATCTCTCTTCTTACCTACCTCCTCAGACTCCTGCACTCCTTAATACCACCGACTAAAGGAGTCCGCGTAGCTATTTATAAGCTTGAGGGCCGGTGCTCCGCCTATAGCGCTAAATCGGGAGCTTAATCGAGGAGCACTCTACCAGGGGGTTTACCAGAGTAGCTACGATCTCGGTGCCCTCCTCATAGCCTTCACTATCCTCTGGCACCTCAACTACAGCGTTACCCCTTATTAGAGTCGATAGGATCCCGGATCCGGTGAGCCTTAGGGGCACTATGAGCACCTCATTTCCTTCAATGCAGGCTACAGCACGGTAGAACGACCTAAAGCCCGGCTCGTTCGGTAGCCTCCTAGTAAGCCTACCGCGGACGGTTGGTTTGGGCTCAGGCTTACTGCTGTAGAGTTTATAGACTAGGGGTTTGAGGAATAGCTCTAAGCTTACGTAGGTAGCTACCGGAAGCCCTGATACCAGTAGAACGGGCTTCCCATCGACAACGTAGGCACCGCAGGTTCTGCCAGGTCTTACTCTAACTCCGTGAAATACCTTCTTACTGCGCCCTAAGGACTCTAGAGCTCTGGGGCTTAGGTCTCTATCGCCTACAGATGTACCCCCCGTTACTACAACTACGTCTGACAGCTCTAGAGCTTTCTCAACAGCTGTAGCTATGTCCTCTATGCTATCTGGTACTACATCCGTTAGGGCTACTTCTCCTCCGAGTTCAGCTATGTAAAATGCTACTAGGGGGAGGGTGTAGTTCGGTAGAACTCCCTTCACTAGCTCACTACCTGTACTAACTATAGAGACTCTAACCTTCCTAAAAACTTCCACCTCCTCGTAACCCGATGCCTTTAGAGCAGCTACGTGCCAGGGCCTCAGCTTAGTACCCCTACGTACTATTATATCTCCAACGCGGAGGTCCTCACCCTTGAACGAGATGTTAGCATACCTAGGGTAACTTCGGTAGACGTAGACTCTATTCTCTAAGACCTTGCAGTACTCTATGGGGATAACTACATCAGCTCCTCTAGGTAGGGGGGCCCCAGTAGAGACTTTAACTGCCTCTGAGCGGTTTATCGTAGGTACTTCAACCGAGTCTACGTCTACAGACCCGGTAACTCTAAGTAGTACCGGACTTCCCTCAGATGCCCCTACGATATCCGCAAAGATCGCGGCAAAGCCGTCTACAGCGGACCTACTGAACGGCGGTACATCGACGGTTGATACGTAGTCTCTAAACGAGTGCCTACCTACAGAACTGAGTAGCTTCACTACCTCACTACCTATCTCTACGGAAACTTCATCAAGTAGCTTTCTTAGAGCCTCCTCGGAACTTATTAGCTCCACGTAGAGCACCTCCGCGGAGCTCTCCAAGATCTAGAAACACAGGGTGTTCCATTTATCTGCAACTGCTCTACCTCCATTACTAAAGCTCTAGGAGATAGCTACTTAGGAAGCTCCTATCTTTAGGTCTTCGCTGAAGTATGGGAGGCTCTTCAGTGGAGTACCCTGCGGGTTCCTAGGTCTCCTCCCCCCCAGTTTCCTCTTCGCTAAGTAGGTCGAGGAGTATCTCGTAGAACTCCTCCTTTTCCTGCTCTATCTCCTCCTGACTCCTACCAGCGCCACGACCTTCACTGACTATAGAGGTAGTCTTAACCTTATTCTCAGCGCTGGATTTACCGGAGAGTCTATACCCCCTACTTCGTTCAGACTTTTCCTCATAGTTACAGCTAGGGCACTTGTAGATATAGGTGTCACCGCTTCTCTGGGGGATCATTACCGTACCGCACCTAGGGCAAAACTTCGTTCTAACTCACCTTAGATACTGGCTTGTTGGGTGTTTATAAACTTTTCCCAGGTTCTACCTGTACGCAGCTCCCTACTCGCTCACCGGGGCTGTAGTTAAAAGTTCTGTAGCCGGAACCTTATGGTGGTTAAGCTAAATGAAGGTAGCCATAGTACACGAAGCTCCTGTACCTACGTCTAGTAGCAGGCAGCTAATGATGGCTTTCATGAAGAGGGCTGTTAAGGTAGTCTACCTAAGGCTCTCGAGGTTAACGTCCCACATTTCTAGCTCTGAGAGCTGGGTAGGTGTTGGAGCTGATGCTCGGCTAGACGACCTGAATGCTGTGGTAGTTAGAGGTTTAGGTAGTGTAGCGACACTTGAGACTCTCCTCAGGCGTGTAAACGTTCTAAAGCAGCTAGAGAACCTTGGGGTTCTTGTAGTAAATCCCGTGGAATCCATCCTAAAAGCACGTGATAAGCACCTATCGTTACTAGAGCTACGGAGGACAGGCCTCTCAGTACCGGATACAGCTGTTGTAGAGGACGTTTTCGACGCCGTTGAGATAGCTAAGAGGTGGGGTAAGGTCGTTATAAAGCCTTTAGTAGGTAGTATGGGCTACGGTAGTATTCTAGCTAGTGATCCCGATATGGTTTATAACGTAGGTAGGCTTCTTCAAATGCACGGTCTCCCGATATACGTACAGAAGTACACACGTAAGTACGAGAGAGATATCAGAGTTATTGTCATAGGAGATAGAGTTCTAGGTGCTATGTACCGATATTGCCCTGAAGGGACGTGGAAGACCAATGTCTCCCAAGGTGCTAGAACGGAGGCTATGGAGCTCACTTCAGAACTAGCTGAGATAGCTCTAAAAGCTACCAAAGCTTTAAACCTACTGTACTCAGGTGTGGATATAGGGGAAACTGACGATGGATACGTAATCTACGAGGTTAATGCAACACCGCAGTGGGAGGGGTTCGCAAGAGCTACTGGAATAAATCCAGCTGAGTACATAGCTGACCTAATAGTTCAGAAGATAAAGAGCTGAACTCTGAATCGCATCCTGCAGATAGGAAGTTCTAAGACACTTAAGCAGGATTAAAAATAATAGAAAATTACTTTGCTAAAAGGATTTTCAACTTACTTAACTCGCTTCCTACTTTAAAGGAAGCATTTTCGATTATAGGTGCGAGAAAAACATTATTTAGATTTTAACCTACTCTTCCTCTTTCTTCTCTTTCTTCTCCTCCTTCTTCTCCTCCTTAGCTCTTGAAGCCGCTATTATGTCGTCTATTCTTAGTATCATCGTAGCCGCCTCGGTACCGGCCTTAATGGCGTTAACCTTGACTACGAGAGGCTCTAAAACACCCATCTTCCTAGAGTCTTCGATATTCCCTGTAAATACGTTAACACCGTAGTACTTACCGTCCAGCCGGCTGTGGGCTTTCCTTAGCTCGCTCAGCTTCTCGATCGGGTCTAGACCGGCGTTCTCTACTAGGGTAGCTACTATACCTTCAAGAGCCTTAGCGAAGGCCTCTACTGCTAGAGATTCCTTACCTCCAACTTTGTTTGCGTACTCCCTAATATGCCTAGCTAGCTCTATCTCGAAAGCTCCAGCTCCGTAAACTACCTTCGGGGTCTTCACTATGTCTGCTACAACGCTTAGAGCATCTCTGAACACCCTCTCAGCCTCGTCAACGACCCTCTCTAGACCTCCCCTAATGACTATGCTAACAGCCTTCGGGTTCTTAGTACCCTCTATGAAGACCATCTTATCCTCTCCAATCTTCCTCTCCTCCACCAGCTCGGCATAGCCTAGGTCGCTCTCAGTGAGGTCCTCTATGTTACTTATTATCCTACCTCCGGTAGCTCTCTCTAGCTTCTCCATGTCGGACCTCTTAACCCTCCTAACAGCTAGTATACCCTTCTTAGCTAGGAAGTGCTGAGCTACGTCATCAATACCCTTCTGACATATAACAACGTTAGCCCCTACAGACACTACCTTATCCACTAAGTCTTTCAGTATGTTCTCCTTCTCCTCTAGGAACCTCCTCATCTGCTCCGGATCGCTTATCCTTATCTCAGCATCTATCTCAGTCTTCTCTATCTCTAGGGGGGCGTCTATGAGGGCTATCCTAGCCTTCTCAACTCTCTTAGGCATACCTGGGTGTACTACCTCTTTATCGAGTACTATACCGTACACTAGCTTAGTGTCAGCTAGGGAACCTCCGTGCTTCTTTATTATCTGGATGTTATCTATATCTACGTACTTCCTACCTCCCCTCTCTTCAACTATCTGTAGAACTGCTTTTACAGCTATCTCTGCAAAGTACTCTCTAACACCGTGCACGGCCTTACTCGTTAAAGCTGTTGAAGCCACATTCTTCAGTGTTTCGAAGTCCTGTATATCAACATCCTCTGCAAGCTCCTGTGCGTACCTTATCGCCTCCTCTAGAGCCTTCTTATAGCCGTTAACTATCACGGTTGGGTGTACGTTCTTCTCTAACAGCTCCTCAGCTGTCTTAAGCAACTCTCCGGCGAAAATCACTGAGGTCTTGGTTCCGTCACCCACTTCCTCATCCTGTCCCTTAGCGATCTGGACGAGCATCTTAGCTGCGGGGTGCTGGACATCCATCTTATCGAGTATGGTAGCACCATCGTTAGTTATTGTGACATCGCCTATGGTGTCTACGAGCATCTTGTCCATACCACGAGGTCCGTACGTGGTTCTAAGCATCTCAGCTATCGTTATAGCGGCCATCATGTTGTTCCTCAAAGCTTCATAACCAGCAGTCCTAGTAGACCCTTCCTTCAGTATTAGGACCGGTATACCCTGAGTTGGGACTATAGCAGCCCTAGCTTTTTCCGCCATCTTAGCACTCCCGTAGATCTTACATAAAACTCTTCTATTTAAGCTTTTATGTAGCCTCCTAAGTAGCTTAACCTAGTCCAAGGACGGTTTCTGTAAACTTAAACACTCTACGCTTCAGCGTTACAATGCGTATCTCACCCCAAGATAAGAAGGTAGTCGGGCACTAGATCCTAACGCTCTTTCGAATACCTACTCCGCGTCTAGAATCTCAAGGAAGGAGCCTCTAAGTTGTAGAACACCGGCCTATGGTAGTACCTCAGAGTAACACTGATAAGGCATCTATACCTACTTGCCGGGTACACATCATCGGTTCCAGAGTACTACTTCTAGGAAAGTTTTAATGCTTTTTACTCCAGACCTCTAGGAAACCTAGGGGAAGATATGATAAGAGTTAGCCGCGAGGCTGTCTATAGATTTAGAAAGGGCGGTAGTGAGGGGGTTGTAGAGGTAGTAGCGGGGCCGCGGGTGAGGTATGTAGTAATACATAAGGTCCTTAGTGGTAAGTATGTTATAGGAGATAGGGAGGAGGAGTGGAACCTTCTAGAGCATCAGGCCTTTAAGGACCTAAAGGACGTGGTTGTAGACTACAGTGACCTACCTCTAGAGATTAGGAAGGCCCTAGCTAGAGTCAGGTAGCTTCGAGCTTAGTAGTAGTTTCCAAGAAGCCATACGTTACCTACGTAGACCTCTTTAAGGCCTGCTTTACGTGCCTCGTTGTAAGCTTCTTCAGCGTGCCTTCTACTAGTTTTCGGTAGGTCCCTCAGGATGTTATCTGGGTGGAAGGCTAGAAGTATGTACGGTATCCGGGGGTTTACCGAAGCTATGTAGTTAGCTATCTGGCTAACCTCGTAGGCATCTACGTAACCTGGTACCAGTAGCGTGCTTACTGTAAGTAGCGGAGGCTCCTCCCTTCTCTTAAGTAGCTCTGCTACTAGCTTTACATTGGTTTTTACCCTTTCCACAGCTTTACGCCCATTAACGCCGGTTAAGGCCTCGTACACCTCTGGAGTCCACGCCTTCCAGTCTACCTTAACTATCCCCCCTGAAACTAAGCTAACCTCAGCCATGCTCTCCATAACCTTAGGGTTCTCGAGGCCGTTAGTCTCCCAGCAGATCCTCCTTACAGCCTTAGACCCCACCTCCGATAGTAACCTACGTGAGGTAGCAAGGGCGTGGACTACCTGAGGGCCTGGGTCACCACCGAAGTAGCATACGCAAGTTACCCTAGGATTGAGAGCAGCTTCGACAAGCTCATCTACGGACTTAAGGTACCTCCTCCTAGCGTATTCGTTCGCAAGTACAGTCTTATGCTCCCAGTTCTGGCAGAAGAGGCAGTTCAAGTTGCATGCAAAGTAGAAAACAGCTAGATTGTAGTAGCCTACCTCAACACCTCTGAATGCCGTATAATTCGGGTACCCCCTAGAGGTATTAGCCGGGCATACCGGACCGGCAACGCAGTTAGTTGGATGGGGATCGTAGTACCACATAACTAGACCGACATCAGGTCTTCCGGTGATCGGGGTTAGCCTACTACCTAAGTTACGCCAGAACCCACAGTAGCCTGTAGAGTCTGGAGGTATTTCACACTCGTTAACACATAGACTGCACCTCAACCCCGTACCCCGCGGAACATCCTCGGGTAGGTTCAGTTCATGTCTATAGCTTCTATGGGTACTACGAGCTAGTTCAAGGGCTTTAGAGCCGTAAGCTCTAAGACAACTGGAGCACGCACCTATAAAGTTACTTATAGTCTTAGACTCGGTACCGCATATCCTGCATATCCCCACCTCCCACACCTAAAAAGCCTTCGACTAGATAGCTAATAACGGCCGAGCCGTGCTCAACTAGGGGGATGGTAAGCTTACCGATGAGATAGGATGTTTAGCTCTAGCTCCGCTACCGACCTCCGAGGCCCTAAGATCTAGGCTCTTTCAGATGTGAGTAGTCTACGTACTACGTCATCCCTCGCGAGCCAGTCTACGAATACCCTGCACTCTCTAACTCCTTGAAGTATCTCTACGATCTCTCTTGAAACCTCCTCAGAGGGTTTACCGCTAGCATCAACTTCACATACCTTATCCTGTGGGTGTTCTGCTAAAGCATTAGCCGTACATACCCCTATGAGCTCCGCCTCAACGTTATCCAAGATCTTAGCCGGAGGCCAACCCCTTCTCTTAAGCCTTTCGAAGAGCTCAACGGGGTTCAACCTTATTACGAAGAGCTTCTCAAGTATATCGTCATCTACGACCTCACTATAGTGGCTGACAACCACAATCCTCCTTCCACCCATAGCTAAGCTCCTTACATACTCCTTTACACGGAGCTCATCTATAACGTAGCTAAGCATCTTCTCGTCGTAGCCTACGTAGAGACCCTCCCTAAGAACGAGCTCGCTAAGCTCGACTACCTCCGCACCGAGGGCTTCAGCTAAGTGCTTTGCCACCAAGGTCTTACCGACACCGGGGGTACCACTTATAGCTACCACTCTAGCTGAGGTCGTACTAGCCCTACCCAAACCTCCTCCCCCTAAGCACCCAGCACACCTACAGCGGTTTAAGCCTAGGCCCCTCTTAAAGGGGGATCTAAAGCACTTATATTATCGTTACACCGCCTAGGTTAGGAGGTGAGGGTGGGCCCCCTTCGTAGCACCCCACCATTAGCTCCGCGAGAGACTTCTCTGGCTAGCACGGTGTTAGCATGTTTGAGGAAGTTAAGGTTCTCCGCTCTGATGCACATAGCTACGCTACTGCTATGTCTAGCTCTTAAAGCGGTAACACAAACCTACCACGCTACAAGTTCTTATCGGTGAGGTAAGGCTCATTGAGTACTTCCTTAAGCTTAGGGGCTCCTTTAACTCGAGGAAGTTCGGCATCGCGGCAGTACTGACCGCTGCGAATCTCGTTATTAAGTGCGTAAGTAGCATACCGTGGCTTGAGGTTCTCAGATCCGCTCTAGGATACGTAGATCCCTTAGTGCCTCTAGTAGCTTGGTTACTGGTACTTACTGAGGCGAAGGCGTTGGAGTTTGACTTGACCTACGGGAGAATTCAAGTATAATACAGCTATCGGCAACCGATCCCTCGCAGGTAAGGTAGCTACAGCTAGTCCAGCCCCCAGCTTGCTGGAGCTCTAAGTTCCAGCTTTTTAGCTATAAACCCCTTAGCCTAGGGGGGTAGTACTGAGGAGGCTTCCGCGCCATCCTGTGGAGGATATTAGAGGTAAGCTTAGTAAGTCTCTTGCCGGCAGGTATGTAGCTTTAGGGGTAACCTCATCGGTATCTATGTACAGAAGCTTAGACCTGGCTAGGGAGCTTATAAGGCTGGGAGCAGATGTCCACGTAGTAATGAGCCCCGAGGCTGCTAGGTATATCCACCCACGCTTATTTGAGTGGGCTACAGGTAACGACGTCTTCGTAAGGTTCTCCGGTGAGGTGGGGCACATAGCCTTAGCTGAGCTTTGCGATATCTACGTAGTTGCCCCAGCAACTGCTAATACCATAGCTAAGATAGCCTACGGTATCTCCGATACCTCTGTGACTGTGCTAGCACAGTCCTTCCTAGGTCTCGGAAAACCCGTAGTAGTTGTTCCAGCAGCTCACTACAGCCTCCTAAAATCCCCACCGGTTTCTGAAGCTCTGAGGAGGCTTGAGGAGTTGGGCGTTACAGTAGTACCCCCACACGTAGAGGAGGGCAGGGCCAAGTACCCGCCTCTTGAGGATATAGTCGTAGCTACGGAGGCCTCAACCCTAAGGGGTAAGGACCTTAAGGGAGCTCGTATTCTGGTTACCGCGGGTCCCACTAGGGAGTACATGGATAGAGTTAGGTACCTAACCAACGCTAGCTCCGGTAAGATGGGCTTAGCTATAGCTAGGGAAGCCTACTTTAGGGGTGCTGAGGTAACCCTAGTCCACGGACCACTAGCTGTGGATGTACCTTACTACATCAGGTCTGTAGCTACGGTATCAACTAGAGAAATGCTGGATGCAGTTCTAGCGGAACTTTCAATACGGGACTACGACGTAGTCATACTTGCGGCAGCTCCCGTAGACTTCGGGTTTTCTCAGAGCTTTGAGGGGAAGGTAAGTAGCGATATTGAAGAGCTTAGCGTAACCCTAGTGCCTACACCTAAGATATCGCTAAAGGTTAGGACTGCGTTTAGAGGTTTACTAGTGGGTTTCGCTGCGGAGTTCGCCCAAGGGGATCTTAACGAGCTGGTCTCGAAAGCTCAGGATAAGCTAGTGAGGAGGGGGTTCGACATTATCGTAGCTAACGATATAAGTAGGCTCGATATAGGCTTCTCATCAGAGTACAATGAAGTTGCTATAGTGGATAGATCCGGTGCTGTAGAGGTAGTTAGTAAGTCACGTAAAGTTGAGGTAGCGAGGAGGATACTAGACTACGTAGTAAAGTACCTCAGGGAAAGGAGTCCAGGTTGACTCTAGTAGAGGTACCGCTTAACGTAAGCGGGTTCTGGATCCCAGTTAGAGGTAGCTCATACCTCGATACGGGCTCTCTAGGTGCTAGCTTAACTCTCCACCCACCGGTAGTCTTCAGAGTATCTAGAGGCAGTAGCCCGGTATCGATTAACGGGGTTTACCTAGAGGAATACCACAAGGTTTCAGAGTACCTTAGAAACCGCGGGGTATCCCTCTATGGTAGCTCACCAATACCCCTAGGTGCTGGCTCAGCTGTTAGTGGAGCCCTTGCTATAGCTTTGGCCTATACGTACCTAAGCCTAACCGAGGGGGTGGACCCCAGCACACGCAGCATAGGTATTCTAGCTCACAGAATAGAGCTCGATACACGTGGAGGTTTGGGGGACGTCATCTGCCAGCTCATCGGGGGAGGGCTAGTTCTCAGGCGTAGAGCTGGTCCTCCGGGCTACGGTGAGGCGGTGAGAGTGCCGGTAGAAGAGGACGTAGAGATCTCCTTAGGGCTACTAAGTAGGAGGCTTACAACTAGGGAAATGCTAGAGAGGTACTGGGGTACCTTCGTTAAAGCCGGTCGCGAGGCTTACGCAGCTTTCCTACTAAGACCCAGCTTACGCACGTTTCTAGAGGTCTCCAGAAGGTTTTCAGCTGAAGTAGGGTTTCTAACATCTGAAATAGCCTCAAAATTGGATAGCATCCTTGCACCCCTCTCAGGGAGGGTAATAGGCTACTTTATCAAAAAGTCACTAGTAGTAGTAGTCCACGAACCCGGTCTTGGCGAGGCTCTTAGGGATAGGTTAACGAAAGGGTTATGCTACTACGTAGCAACACCGTTTAGACTAGCTAGAGAGGGAGCTAGGCTAACACAGGTAACCGCGGCTGAGTATTTCAAGGAAGGTTAGGATCGTGCGTATCTACAGTTCTCTATGTATTGAAAATCTTACGAAGGAGGCAGTTAAGATTTTGGGAAATGGCGCTAAGTTACGGAGTTTAGTTTAAAAACGCTGTACTAAAGTATATACTACGGGGCCCGTAGCTCAGCCAGGATAGAGCGCCGGCCTCCTAAAGGGTAGGTCCTTCGGTAACGCCGAGGAAGCCGGATGTCGGGGGTTCAAATCCCCTCGGGCCCGCCACAAAATACTCCTAAACCCGACAATGTTCTCCCTATACAAAGATCCTCTCCTCTCAGTTTCGATAGGAAGGTATCTACCCGCATGCTACCAATTCTACTAGAAGTAGCTTGGTGCGGGGGGTGGGATTCGAACCCACGCAGGCCTACGCCAGCGGGTCTCTAACTACTGCTGGAAGGTCTTAAGCCCGCCCCCTTTGACCTAGCTCGGGCACCCCCGCCCAAGGTTAGCTCAGTATTAAGGTTTAAAAGTCTAAGAGCTACAGGCTAGAAGGAGCTCCATTTTTAGCTATACTTTCGGTGGTTGGAGCTAGACTGTTGGCTTGTTTGAATGTTTGTGTTACTTTGGAAATTTGAGTAACATTTAAATACCCTTGAAACCCGATTCATAGTTGGTGAGTGGTAGGGAGAGGCTTTACAAAGTTTCTGAAGTCGCTAAGATGCTTAATGTTTCTACAGTAAGTTAGGAAGTGGATTAGAGCTGGTAAGCTGAATGCTAAGAGAGTTGGAAAGCTATGGATGATACCAGAGAGCGAGCTTAAACGCCTCTTGGGAGGAAAAACCAGCGATACGAGAGCTGTGATCTACGCTAGACTCAGCTCATACAAGCAGAAGAAAGACGGAAGCCTCGATAGACAAGTGGAGAGGTTAAGAACGTACTGCTCAGCCAGGGGATACAGAGTCGTCGATGTTATAACCGATACCGCAAGCGGGTTGAAGGAGGATAGGGCTGGATTGCAGAGGCTCTTCGATGTCGTTGAGAAACGCCGAGCAGACATGGTAGTCGTCGAGTTCAAGGATAGGCTGGCGAGGTTCGGCTTCGAGTACCTAAAAGATACTTCGAGTCCCATGGTGTGAGTATAGAAGTTGTAGAGGAATCGGAGAAGGGATATATGGAGGAGCTTGTTGAAGACTTTGTGTCAATAATCATAAGCTTCGCTTCTAGAATCTACGGTAAACGCTCGCAGAAGTTCAAGAAGATAAAAAAAAAGATCGTGGAAGAGGTGGTGAGCTATACCAGCTAATAAAACTATCGAGAAAACAATCAAGCTGAAGCTAGTACCGCTCACCAGTAACTATAGGAGTCAGCTATACTCCCTCCTAGAGGAGTACACCGCGATGATTAACGAAGCACTAGACATCATCGTTAAAACGATGCTCGTAGCAGGAGGAAAGCCCACGAGCTCTGCTACGCGTACTTGAGGGAAAGACATCCACACCTGCACAACAAGTTTGCTCAGGAAGCGTATAAGAGAGCGTTAGCGATGTACCGTGGCTGCAGGAGGATACTGAAGAAGTGGAAGCGGTTACCAGAGGCGAGGAGGAAGAGAACAAGACCTCCCTCGCCACCTAGAGTTGGAGAGAATAGGGTCGTGGAGCTACACGTAGACGTATACAAGCTCGTGAGAAGGAGCGGGTTCCCAGCGCTGACGATATCTAAGGGGAGCGGTATATACTTGAAGTTCCTCGTCATGGAGTACGAGCATGCCCGGAGAGAGCTCGAGTTTGCGAAACTTGGAAACTCCAAGGTAGTAATTGACGATGATAATATGTTTCTCCTTTTAACTATACGCAGAGATGTTGAAGTAGTTGAGCACGGGAACAAGCTCGCCGTGGACATTAACGAAGACAGTGTTGACTGCCTGCTTATCGACTACGACAATGGTAAAGCGTCGTTCTTCTCTATAAGGCACGACATTAGAGCTATACGCACTAACTATAGGAGGATTCGGATGAGGATTCAAGAGAAGGTGGAGAACCCTATATTGAGAAACAAGCTACTCGCTAAGTACGGTGCCCGCGAGAGAAACCGCGTCGAGGATAGGTTGAAGAAGATAACGACTCTGCTCGCAGAGATAGCCAGAAAGCACAACGCAGACCTCGTCAGAGAGACTCAAAGACCTAAGGCTCGGCAATAAGAAGAGGAGTAGGCAATTGAATTACAGGCTGTCCACGTTTCCATACCACAAGTTCATAGAGTACATCGACTACAAGTTCTACGAGCGTGGATTAAGCGTGATAGAGGTCGACGCAAGGAAGACATCCATTAGTTGCCCAGTCTGCGGATATACCGATAAAAGAAACAGAACAGACAAGGAGTCATTCAAGTGTAGAAGGTGTGGATTCCAATTCAACGCTCAATACATAGCCTGCTTAAACCTATTCTCCCGCTCCGATGACGGCTCCGTCGCCATCAAGAGCGGGGAGCTCTACCTCGCCTCCCGTAAGGCGGGCTCCGTGGTGCCCGCCGATGTAGCCCCCGATGAGCCGCTGATACAGATGAGGTGGCTGAGGGGGAAGCCCGTGCAGGTTTCCAAAATACTCCTAGTTACCAAAAGATGAAGTCCGGGCAACCACGTTGTAGTAGGGTATAAAAGATGTTTCGTGACTTACTTCAGTAGGGTGCTGCGGTAAGCATGGCTGAGGCTGGAGAGTACCGAGTACTGAGGAGGGATATTAAGGTTCTAACTATAAGGCTTCTCTCTGCTTTAAAGGAGTTCTATACTTTTAAGGAGCTTGAGGAGATGCTAGGCTTACCCTACCAAGTGCTCTGGAGGTATACTAACTTCCTAACAACACCCGAGGAGGGGACTGCTAGGAGGATCCTCCAGCTAATTAGGGAAAGAAGGCTGATTGAGACTGCACTAGAGAAAAACTTCATGCACGTTAAGAGCGTTAGCGATATATGGGTTGCTGTTAGGAACATAGGGTTTCTAGATCTAATAGCATTCGAAGCTATGGAAACTATGGAGGGGGTGGACTTCGATACTGTATTAGCCTTCCCGGAGGAGTCAGGGGTTCTCGGAGCTATCATAGCTCACTGGGCTAGGAGCGATGTGTGTATAACCTCTCGGCTAGTCTCTATAGGTGAGGCTCTAGTCGAGTACTACAGGGATAGCTCCCTATCCCTAGGCTTCTTAGCGGTTAGTAAAAATTGCCTACCTAGGAAAGGACGCGTAGTACTCGCAACACTAGCACTATACAATAAGGACATGCTCGAAGCAGCTATAGCGCTGGTTAGGAAGAATGGCTCCGTTCCCATGGCTCTGATATCGATCTTCGCGTATTCGGGGGAGAACTGGGAGGAGATCTTAAAGAGCCGAGGTATAGCTAAGTATAGGGTTTTCAAGTACGTCAATTTTCTGCGTTAACTACTTACAGGTCATACAAAAGCTCGCTCTTATGGGGTGGAGTTGGTTGCAGCTCTACCTAAGCTAGGTAGCGGTTAAACGTCTTTTGAGGGAGTTCAAGAGTTCAACTAACCTATCCCTAGTTTGGTATATGCTGTCCGTTGCTAGACTTGCTACTATTTTTCTTGTAAGCCTATCTACATCTCCGGTTCTCTTAGCTTTCTCAACTTCCCCCAGGAGCTCCTCAGGTAGTTTAAGCTGCTCTACTAAGTCCTTTAGAACACCTGCTTCTAAAGCCTTACTTAGGTAGCTTCTAAGCTCGAAGAACAGGTTACATAGGTACCTTCCAACCGCTCTGAGGTCTCGGTAGTCTACCAGTAGGTTAACGGCTTCATCCGCAAAGCCGTACGATGCTAGCATAAGTAGCGACTTGGGGTTAGAGCTGAACCTTACGGATACAGCATCTTCGTAGAGCTTAGACCAGACCTCAACAGTATAGGGTCTGAAGGGATCCGCGTCTACATACCTAATGAACCTAGACCTAACGTAGAGATCCTTAGACCAGGTGTTTACGTACCTCTCTAGGTCCTCCGAAGTACTTATGGAGACCTTCTCAATAGGGACGTGAGGTATGTTGATTATTTCGGACGACTCGCGCACGGTCAGTAGGTGTCCGTTAGGTTTCCTAGCGTTAAGTAGATAAAGCTTGAAGTCCTCATACCTGTAGAGCTCAATGTTAGGTCTAAGTATAGCTGGTTCGGGGGCCTCCAGGATGAACGTAAATGTCCAGCCCTCATAGCCTCTAAGCTTATCGTAGAGACCGTCTTTCTCAGCTATGAAGTCGGCTACTCTCACGTACGGGTTCACTAGTTCCTCTAAGCTTCCAGTAAGTAGCCTACCTCCAACGTACCGCATGTTGTGTAGTACGTAGCGAGTAGCTGGGACCCACCTCTTCATTAAGGAGTTGTAGTAGAAAGTGATCTGGAACCCGTCTACCCTAGCAGTTACCTCAGCTACTCTAACCTCCTCTGGCCTGCGGATTACCTCTCCACCGATCACTGTATCGTAAGCTCTATGTGTTGGGTACGCTACTACTTGCGGTACTCCCCCCTCGAAGAGTAGTATGGTCCCCGTAGCATCCAACGCAACTGGAAAGTACTTAACGCGGGCTCTAGGGTTCCAGGAGT
>Ga0209183_1000138_pt1 | contig 34193 bp, 36 predicted proteins | sample LHCtaG_2_FD_184120 | JGI IMG/M metagenome (GOLD analysis project Ga0209183, IMG submission 184120) | Hot spring microbial communities from Little Hot Creek, USA to study Microbial Dark Matter (Phase II) - LHC4sed_replicate (SPAdes)... | ecosystem: Environmental > Aquatic > Thermal springs > Hot... | reverse complement strand
GGGGTTTACATACTCTTCAAAGGCGAAAAACTCCCCATTTGTAGGCGTTGCTGGAGTAAGATGGCCGACAAGGAGTGGGAGGGGCGAAAGGGTCGTGGATAGCTTAAACTTGAACGTGGCTAAATCCTTTCTGGGAAAAAACGTTAACCTCCACCTTAAAGACGGCTCGGTCATAGTTAACGTGCGGGTGGATGAAATCCGCAAAGACACATTGAAAGGCGAAGTCTATGTGAGATGCGTCCCCTACGGGAAAACTTCAGCCCTCCAGATACCTTTAAGGAACATTGCTTGGGTCAAGCTTCTAGACCTCAACTTGATAGGGGTTGACACTAGCCGAGGAAGTTGATTAAGCCGCTTTGACATAAATACCACAAATAGCCTTAAATTGGGTTAGATATTTCTCTAAAGCTGTGGTCTAAATGCCGTGCACCGTTGTAGTTGGCGGTTTCTGGGGCGACGAGGGGAAGGGGAAAATAGTTTCCTACATGGCTTTAAAGGATAAGGTTGACGTCTGCGTGAGGGTTGGCTCCGTTAACGCGGCGCACACGGTATGTTTTGAGGGGAAACGTTACGCCCTCCACATGGTTCCATCATGCTTTGTATATGAAAAGTGCCGCCTCCTCATAGGTGCTGGGGCAAACGTCCACGTTGCAAAGTTCCTAGAAGAAGTGGAGTTGACAAACGTTAAAAGCCGCATAGGCGTAGACCGCCAAGTCTCGATAATAGAGGAGAAGCACGCTGAACAGGACAGGACAAGCGCCCATTTGAGGGGCATAGGCACAACAGGGTGGGGCGTTGGACCCGCCATAGAGGAACGTGTCCGCAGAACAGCTAAACTGGCCAAAGATATCCCTGAGCTACAGCCCTACCTAACCGACGTGGCGTTGGAGGTCAACAACGCCATAGACTCGGGCAAAAAAGTTATCCTCGAAGGAACCCAGGGGCTCATGCTCTCCCTTTTTCACGGGACATACCCATACGTGACTGGAAGGGACACAAGCGCTTCAGCCGTCTGCTCCGAGGCAGGTGTTGGACCCACAAAGGTTGACGAGGTCCTCGTGGTTTTTAAGTCTTTCATGACCCGCGTTGGAGCCGGACCATTGCCTGGTGAAATTCCAAAGGAGGAAGCCGTCAAACGCGGTTGGTTTGAGATTGCGGCTGGAACGGGTCGCGAAAGGCGTTCAGCCCCCTTCAACTTTGAAATCGCAAAGAGGGCTATAATGGTGAACGGTGCAACCCAACTGGCTTTGACAAAACTGGACGCTTTATATCCAGAGTGTAAGGGTGTTAGGCGCTATGACGATTTGCCAAAAGGGGCTAAAAACTTCGTTGCGGAGGTTGAACGGCAATTAGGCGTACCCGTAGTTTTAATCGGCACAGGACCAGACGTTCTAGACATAATCGATAGGAGAACATAAACATGCCCCACTGGTCTCCGCGTTTTCCATGTAAGGCTAATAATCCACCGGACGCTTACTTGTGTAAAGCGCAGCACTGAGAAGGCGAATTTCCCAGTGAAAACAAAGCAGCCCCCGAAGCCTCCGCAGCTCGGCTCAATTTTTAAGGTTCTGAACACAGACCTAAAACTGATTTTCGCCTCAAACCTTGTAGGCGCCTTCGGAGACGGCCTTTACGCTTACCTTCTGCCTTACTATGTGGCGGAAAATCTAGGGGCAAGCTCCGTGGAAGTCGGCATACTATACGCCCTAACAAGCTTGACAGCTGCCTTAACGCTTTTAGTCGCGGGGGTGCTCGCCGACAAATATGACAGGAAGAAGATTATGATAGCCGGGTGGATTGCATGGCTTCCAGCGCCTTTAATTTTCTCCATTTCAAAAAACTGGGTTCAAATGATCCCGGGAATGATTCTCTGGGGTTTTTGGCTCGGAGGACCCACAAGCACAGCTTACATTGTGACGGCGGCCGACGAAAACCAGCTCACACTAACCTTCACAATCATATCCTCAGCCTGGTCCCTTGGCTACATTTTCGCGCCAGCCGTCGGCGGCTATATGGCTGGAAAACTCGGCATGCAAACGGTCTTCCTCACATCCTTCACATTGTACGCCTTGGCAACGGTAATCCTAACCTTAATCAGCAGCCAGTACGCTAAAAAACCGGAAAGCAAGCTGGAGGAAAGGCTTTCAACCACGCAGCTTATGAGAAACCGGAGGCTGGCGACTGTTTCAGCCTTCTTCGCAGCCACAATGTTTTCTTTAACCATGTTCCGCCCCTTCGTGCCGAAGTTCCTCGCCGACGCACACGGCTACGGAGATTTTGAGATAGGTTTCTTGGGCTCCGTATCCTTCGCTGGCTCAGCTGTTCTTGGAATAACCCTAGGCAAGTTTGGAGACAAGTATGGTAAGAGGATCGCCCTAGCCATTCTAATGGCGCTTTCCAGCATATCCCTAACCATCATGCTCTTGACGGGAAACCTTTGCCTTCTGACGCTTGCTTTCTTTCTGATAGGCGCATCCTACACAACGTGGTCTATAATGAGCGCGGTGGTGGGCCCTATGGCTCCAGAGCATATGAGAGCCAAATGGGTTTCCATACCCCAAACGGTAAGTATGTTCGCCTCAATACTTGCTCCCTACTTTGGGGGGATCCTCTACGGCATCTCGCCAAGCCTGCTCTTCACGGTTGCTATTGCAACGGCGGCTGCTTTAACTTTAGCAACCCTAACCCAAAAGTTTTAAACAGTCACTCCTTTCAAACCGGGCGTTTTTCAAGGGTTAACAGTATGGTTAAGGTTTCAGAACCCCTTTTAACCTCCAAGGTTATAGTGTCCCCGGGGCTTTTGTATCGTTCAAGATATATCACCATATCTTCGAATCGGTAGACCATGCGGTTGTCGACCTTAACGATTATGTCGCCAACTTTTAAACCAGCCCTGTCGGCGGGGCTGTGTTTTGTAACATCGCTTATAAGTACTCCGCCCACATAGTTTGGGTCGCATACAACACCCATGTATGGATGGGCATACGTACCGTTCTCGATGATGGCTTCGGCAACCCTCCGCATTATTATGGATGGGATGGCGTAGCCTATGCCTATGAAAGCCTTCACCTCCTCCGTTGTTTCTATGGCAAAGGTTACGCCCACCACCTGGCCCAAGCTGTTAAGCAGCGGTCCGCCGGAGTTGCCCGGGTTTACGGCGGCGTCAAACTGAATTATGTCGACTATGGAGTATGACCCCCAAGGTTCCGGCACACCTAATTCGCTTAGCCTTAAAACCCTGCCAAGCTGGCTAACTATTCCAGCGGTCATGGATCCCTCTAAGCCGAAGGGGTTTCCTATGGCGTAGACGGGTTCACCCACTAGAAGTTTTGTGGAATCGCCCACAAGCAGCGGCTTCGCCTCCCGTGGAATGCTTTGAACCTCTAGGACAGCTATGTCGCTGTAAACATCCTTGCCCTTAACCGCCGCATCAAACTGGACGGGTTTACCATCTATGAAAAACGTCACTTTAACGTTGCTTTCAGAACCCTCTACAACATGATAGTTTGTGACCATGTATCCTTTGCCTTCTGCGCCGACCTTGTAAACGAAACCTGAACCCGACTTTGATCCAGCCACAACCAAAATCACAGAGTTCCTCGTCATGTTGTATATTTGGACGGCTGTCAAGTTGAGTTTTTGCCCGTAACGAAGCTGCTCGATCAAGGTTTGGAGGCTTTCAAGCTGGGCTGAAACGTTCGCGTATTCATCCCGCAAAGCGTTCAGTTTAGCCATTAAACTCCAATATGCCAGCGAAAAGCCTCCGCCCAAAGCCAAAGCTACGAGAAAAAGAACCGCAACGAATTTTCGGTCAACTTTTAAAGTGTACTCCCACCCCATGGAGGACACCCTCGCAGTCGCCCGATATAAAGGTGGTGGCGCTTAACAAGTTTGCGTTAACACTTCCTCCAAACATTTTATAGGGGCACTGGCTCCAACAATACCGACTATTCTTAAACTCGCAACCTCTACATTCTGGCGTATCAAAGCCTAGGCTTTCTGCGCCCACCCGAGCCACCTTCAGACAAAAGGCTCTCCACCAAAATATGCACGAATCATGGTTTAAAGCTATGCTTGGAGCGTGGTGGGGCTGCCCGGATTTGAACCGGGGTCCCGAGCGCCCGAGGCTCAGAGCCTAGACCAAGCTAGCCGACAGCCCCTTAAACGTGTTTTCACATTTTATCTTTGTGTTAGGTTTAATAAAGGTGTTTTCTTAAACCTTTAAACCCTTATCTGAGGCTATAGCTATTTGCCTTATCGGGGCTTGAAGGGTGTCCAGTCAACTTCAACGTCTGCGTGGGGTCCGCGTCTTGAAGGCTGTTTCTTCAGCCATCCGCCTGCAGATTTTGAGTCTTCTTTTTGACAGGGGTGAGCTTTCCTACACGGAGCTGATGAACCTTTTGAAGATGAGTCCAAGCCGGGATGCGGGACGCTTCGCTTACCATTTAAAGTTTCTGCTTAGAACCGGCTTGGTTGAGGTTGACGCGTCTTCCAAGAAATATAAGTTAACTGATTTGGGATGCACGGTTTTGGAGGTCGCCGAGGAAATCGAGAGGAGGGGGTTTAAATCCCAAAGGGTTCTTGTCCGCACTTCACGTTTCACCCTTGAAGAGTTTGACGTAAACCGCATCGTTGACTCCCTCGTAAAAGAGGCAGGGATGCCCGTTGAACAGGCTAAGAAGGTGGCTAAGGAGGCTGAAAAACGTCTCCTAAAAGCTAAAACGAAGTATTTGACAGCCCCATTAATAAGGGAGGTTGTAAACGGAATCCTCATCGAGAAGGGTTTGGAGGAACACCGCCATAAACTCACCCGTCTAGGACTTCCAGTATACGATGTGACCCAAAGGTTGAGGGAGAAAGACTTCGACAACGCCTCAGCCGTTCACGAAGAGTTCGGGAGAAACGTTGTCGCAGAATACGTGCTTCTAAACGTTTTGCCAAGAGACGTAGCAGACGCCCACATGTCTGGAAAACTACACATAGAAAACTTAGGTGACTGGATTCTAAAGCCGGAGGAAGCCGTGCACGACCTAAGGTTCTTCTTTGAAAAAAATTTAGCTCCCCAACTTTTCCACAGCCCTAGGAGTTTGCATTCAGCCTTAAACCTAACCTTCAACATTCTCCTACACTCGGCAAGGGAGATCAGCGGCACCCAAACTCTCGAATACTTCAACGTTTTTCTAGCCCCCTTCATGAAAGGCTTGAGGCTTGAAGAAGTCAGAGAGGCTTTGAGGCTTTTCGTCTACAATTTAAGCCATCACGTGGACGTCGCGTTAAGCCTCGAACTCACGGTTCCAGACTTTTTGGCATCTAAACCCGTTGCTGGAGAGCCAGCCCGGGGCGTTTACGGAGATTTTATAGAAGAATGTAAAGCCATGGCCCTCCTCACGCTGGAGGTTTTGGCTGAGGAAAGCTTAAGCAGGCCGCCGGCGAACCCTAAGGTTGTAGTTAAACTGCGGCGTGAAGCCTTCAAAGACGAAGAAGCCTCAAAAATACTTCTTACAGCCCACAGTTTGGCCGCTGAAAGGAGCATACCTTACTTTGCAAACAACCTCAAAGAGGGAGAGGGATGCACAATTTTTTCACCATCAGCCTTCCAGCTCAAAGCAGATTTAAAGGGCGACTGGGAAGTCGACACCCTCCGCACAGGCGTTTTAGGAACGGTAACTATAAACCTTCCGAGAACAGCCTACGAATCAAACGGAAACGAAAAAACTTTCCTTGAAAAGCTCAGAGAAACCATCGAAATGGCCATGCAAGCCGTTGAAATCAAAAATAGAACGCTTAGGCATACCGCAGGAAGCTTCCTACGTTTTTTGACTCAAACTTTTAATGGCGACCAATATTTCAGGCTGGAAAACTCCGCCCGCCTAATAAACCTCGCCGGCCTCGAAGAAGCCTCGGAAGCCTTTACCGGTGGGAGAAGCCTTTATGAAAGCGAGGAAGCCTCAAAGTTCGCCGCGAAGACGCTTCGTTACGTTTTTGAAGTTCTCCGCGATGGGGGAGGACGAGAAAGAGGTTATCTGCCATCTATGAAGCCTTCCCTAGAGGCTTCCCGTAGACTGGTTAGGCAGGATATTGAACGCTATGGTTTAGCGAAAACCCACTTCCGCGGAACGAAGGATAAACCCTACTACTCAACTTTCAAAAAAATAGAAGCCCGAAATCTTGAAGCCTCGTTGAAGATGCTGGCGGTTTGGAAAGATTTTTACCCGCTTCTCGCAGGCGGCAAACTCACCGTGGTGGAGTTGGGCGAAGCCGAATATAGGACTGAGGAACTCTTGTCTTTAACCAAGAGGCTTGCCCTAGACTATGGAGTGGAGTTTTTCACGTACAACTTTAGCCTAACATATTGTGAACGGTGCGGGAGAAGCGTTCGGGGAGTAATCCACAAGTGTCCAGGATGCGGCTCCGTCAACTCTTTAACAATTTTTAAACGTTACCCGTGAAGGCTATTTCACCGCGCCCAATACCAACGCGAGGAGAGCCATCCTCACGACTATGCCGTTCCAGACTTGCTGGAAGTAGCGGGCGTGGGGTGTGTAATCCACTTCTGGAGCGATTTCGTCCACGCGGGGTAGGGGATGAAGTATGATCATGTCCTTTTTGGCTTTCTTCAAAACCTCCAAGTCTATCTTGTAGGAGCCTTTGACCTTGATGTATTCGGCGGGGTCTGGGAAACGCTCCTTCTGGATTCTCGTCACGTACATGACGTCCAGGTCTGGAACTACCTTGGCTATGTCCGTCTCCTCCACCACCGGAATTTTGCCCCTTATTTCTTCCAAGACCTCCCTCCGCATTTTCAGGGATTCTGGGGAAACTAGGTAAAGCTCCACGTTGTAGTTGGAGAGGGCGTAGGCAAGCGAATGCACGGTCCTGCCATACCTCAAGTCGCCCACCAAGGCTATTTTTAGACCGTCTATAGTGCCCTTCTCCTTCAGAACTGTGTAAAGGTCTAAAAGGGCTTGGGTGGGATGCTCCTCGGCGCCGCTTCCACCATTAATTATTGGCACTTTGGCGAACTCCGCAGCTAGCCTCGCTGCGCCTTCAAGGGGGTGTCTTATGGCTATTACGTCGGCGTAGTTCTCCACCGTCCGAACAGTATCAGCCAGGTTTTCGCCCTTCCTCACCGAAGCTATTTCGGCCTCCGCAAAGCCTATGGTGGAGCCTCCAAGCTTGTGCATGGCTGCCTCAAAGCTTAGGCGGGTGCGGGTGCTTGGCTCAAAAAACAGCGTGGCGAGGATTTTACCCTTTAGCATGTCTGAACCTTTCTTGGCTAGGGGCTCCATGGCACCCGCAACTTTCAAAATGTAGTCTATTTCCTCCCTTGAGAAATCGCGGATGGATATAATGTCCCTTCCAGCGAACTCCAAACCTGCACCCTAAACAGAAGCTTCACGTTTTGCTTAAATAGCTTTTCACCGGCACGCGTTGGCGGGTTTAAACTTTTTATCCCTCCATCTAACTATAAGCTCTGGAAAGGGGAGATTTAAATGAGCGAGACCATGCTTTATGTTTCAAAAATAAAGGACGGCACGGTTATAGACCATATCACAGGAGGCCACGCCCTAGACGTTGTTAAAATTTTGGGGATAACGGGTAAAGAGAACCGAATAATCACCATTGCCATGAACGTGCCGAGCAAGCGCTTCAAGGTTAAAGATATAGTAAAAATCGAGGGGAGGGAGTTGAACCCAAGAGAGGTTCACAAGATTGCTTTGTTGGCGCCCCATGCAACCATAAACATTATACGCAACTACAAGGTTGTGGAGAAGCAGAGGGTTAAGCTTCCAGGCGTTATTGAGGGCATTGTTAAATGCGCGAACCCCGCCTGCATAAGCAACAGCAACGAACCCGTCCACCCCAAATTCTACGTGAAAAGCGAGGATCCGTTGATTCTGAAGTGCCACTACTGCGGCTATATGATGGATAAAAATGACATCCTTAAACAGTTCTGAGACGAGTGTTCGGTTTTTAGGTAATGCTTATATCCGAAGACGTGATATTCCAAACATGGATATGTCAAAAAGGACATATTGAACACGTAGAACAAAAATACAAGTCAAGGAAGCGGGTGAAATGATAGAAATCCTAACAACCCTCTGGACCACCTTTATAGCTACACGGTATGGTACTTCACAATGGCGAAACATTATGCGCCCCTAGCTCTGAAATTACCTCGAGATGGTAGCCTCTCTTGACCATTGGACATTGCAAGAAAACCTGAAGCCTTCCAGGTTGACCTGAAAACCTTTTTGGACCAGCATCCAGACACTTGGAAAAACTCATTCTAAAACATTTATGCCAAGCGTTAGGGCTTAAAGTGGAATAAAAAGAGTTCAGTTTTCCCGAGTCATAGGTGCCTTGAGAAAGATTTACACAATAATTGGATTTGAAAAGGTACGGGAAGCTCGTAGAATAGCATTGGACTCAAACGGTTAGAATATCGCTATCGTGCTTTTGAGGGGTCTCGAAATACCAAAGGATCCTATCTAGAATATGTTGGATGCCTATGGCGCGGTTAACAACGCCATAAGTTCAGACATAACCAGTGAGCAAAGCTTCCCAAATGCGGTAAATGGGTCAATGAACCTTAAAATAACTTGCACAGCTCCTCAGAATCTAGGTGTTTAAGTAGCTATAGGACTACTTGGATTACTATGATAGTTGCTATCAGGGCCGCCAACATTTTTAGGGCTTTGCTGTTGAATTTTTGAGCTTCCTCGGATTTTTTGGCGTCCACAAGCTTCATGATATAAACGGAAACTGACAAATTGTAGAGAAATATGGCGTAAACGGATATCATCATTCTGTCCGCCAAAGTCAAATAACCTATGGGGGGCAGGCCGCTGATTAGTGAGAGGTGCAAGGCTGAAGCAGACATGAGGGTTGAAACTGCCAGTCCTATTCTTTGGCCAAAGTTTTGTGGAGATATGAAGAAAGTTAAAAGTGAAATTGTTGTGATAATCAATATTGGAAGCACACTTTTAACGAAGGAGGAAAGCCCCGGCCGCTTCAAGTATAGGCTGAATACAAACCGTGAATAGGCTTCGTCGCCGTAAGAATGCTTCACAGAAAACGTCTCAAAGCCTCCAATTTCCCATCCAGCCACATTAACAGTCTCGTCCACAGCCGTTTCCGAGTCAGGCTCGTACACCAGATGTGAAGCATTAAGCCTTTTGTGTTCAAGCTCTATGGTTAAAGTGTGGGTTTCAAAGGGGTAACGTGTAAAATCAAAGGTTTTGACAAATTCTCCTCGGATGCGATATTCGATGCGGCCCTCCTCTTCCCTGACAATTTCCGGTGTTCTTGTCGGTGCGCCGTTAACAATTTCAAACTCCTTAACCGTTGAAGCATTAATCTCGGATGTATTAAACCTAAACCACAAATAAAAGTCTAGACGATAGCTGCTGGCGGCCAAGTCAACCCTCTCCACATTCACAAGCCATACTCCGACTGAAACCTTGACGGGGATTGCCGTTGAAACCTGCCCGGCCTGAGCCTCAATTATCCCATGTACAAACAGTAAAGCGGACACAAACATTGAAAGGCAAACAGTTAACGCAATACCATTCAGCCGCATAGACTCCCACCGGGATTTCAGCCTTTTAAAGACTCCAATATTTAAAAGCTTTCACCCCTCCATAAACTCCTGCAAACGTTCAAACTAAATTTTAACGGCCTCAACGGTTCTCCTCAAAAGAGTTTGGGCTGCCTCCTGAGTGGGCCACCCTCCCAGTCCACAATCCGGCCCTGTGAAGGCCAATCTTTCCCCAAATCTAGCCTTCGCAGCTTCGAACCTACGTCTCATGACTCCGACATCTTCGACAATTTGCCAAGTCTGCGGCTTTTTTACTCCTTTTTCGTAGAGTTCAGCGAGAATGGCGTCTATGTCGGTTCTCGCTATGCCCACTCGGATTTTTTTGTCCGCCTTCTCCAACATGCTTTTAGAAACGGCTTCGAGGTTTTTCGGCGAGGCCGCATACTCGATGGAGACAACGTCTAGGTTTTCTACGTCCAAAAGGTCGACGAGTCTCGTTGTGGAGTGAACGTGAACCTGTTTCACGGCTCCGTGAAAGTTGAAGGCTTTCTCTAAAACATCTAAAACCGTGTCTCTGTCGGCGGCCACGTCGCGGAAGCCGAAACTAGGCTCGTCTATTGAGACCACCACAGTCCCAACATACTTATCGTCCAGAAGCGAGTTAACACAGAACCTTCGCACCGTTTCAGCGAACATTAGTAAAATATCCTTGTAGGCGGTTGCTCCAACTTCGGCGAGGTAAAGCTCGAAGGGGCCTGTCACGCAGACGCGGAGGAGAATCCTTTCAACGTTAAGCTCTTCGCAAAGCTTTCTAGCCTCGTTCTTGATGACCGCAACCTCTGGAATCACGGCGTCCCTGTAATCGACAATGTATGTGCCCCTTTCCATGGCTTTGTGAATAACTTCCGTGAACTGGCGGCGTATATCGTAATGCTGTGGATAGTTAACGACGTCTAGTCCAGCTTTGCACTTCGCCATAAACGAGGCCTTAACCACGTTGTGGAAGTTTCTAAGGAGGGACTCGTCATCCTTTGGGTCTTTACCTTCAGCTATCCAGGCTCTGGCTACAGCATATGCTTTTTCAAAGGCTTTTCGTTCAACAAAATCTGGCAGTGGGAAACTTCCCATGTCGTCGACTAGCACTTGCATGGATTTAATGACGCTTGCCAAAATTATAAAACTACCTTTAGACATGCTGTTTAGGCAAGTAAAACATATATAAGAGGCTTTAATGCTTGAAGGCTTGAGGGTGAATATGCCAAGCCTTTGGAAATTGCGCCTATCAATGTTGGCAGCCTTAGCCATAATAATCACCCTTTCAACACTTGTCTTCGCCGCCATTCTAAGCCTCCTCCAAGTGGGCCTCATATACATCGCAATATTTGTGGTGGTCTTCAACGTTCTTCAGTGGCTCATATCCCCGTACATAATTGACGCCATATACCGCACTAGGGAGATCCCCGAAAACGAAAATCCAAGACTTCATGCCGTCTTGGAGAACCTAAGCCGTAAAAGCGGCATTAAAAAGCCGAGGCTTATGCTCGCCCGCATACCCATACCCAACGCCTTCGCATACGGCTCACCCATAGCTGGAAGCCGCGTCGCCGTCACAGAGGGGCTACTTAAAACCCTAAACGAGGGGGAGGTTGAAGCAGTCATAGGCCACGAGCTCGGTCACTTAAAACACCGCGATGTTCAGGTAATGATGGTTGTATCGCTTTTACCAGCCCTGTTCTACTATGTCGGCTATTCAATTATGATATCCTCCATGTACGGCAGGCGCAAGGAGGAAAGCAGTGGTGCGGCGCTGTTGGGCATGGGTTTAGTTGCCTTCTCAATGTTCCTTACATATGTGTGCGTGTCCTTCCTAAGCCGAGTCCGCGAGTATTACGCTGACAGACATAGCGCCACCATCGTGGAAAAGGGCGCCCAAAAGCTTTCAGTGGCCCTAGCGAAAATTGTGCAAACCGCGAAAAAAGTTAAAGTGGCTAGGAGAGAAACTCAACACTTGAATGCCTTCAAAGCCCTCTTCATAGCCGACCCGGACAGCGCGGAAGCAGATTCAATGATGCTTTCAGCTATGACCAGCGGTGACCAGAAACTCGTTGAGGAAATCCTCTCTCAGAAGCTAACATGGCTCGACAGATTAAACGAGATCTTCTCAACCCACCCCCACGTAGTTAAAAGAATCAAGGCTCTGCAGGAGCTCAGCTGAAATTCGGTTTTTGCGAGAAATCCCTTAAATAATCAACACGACAACTACTAGTATTCCACGGAGCGACCTCTATGAATCTGACCACCAAAATAATCGCGGAAGCCAAAAAGGAGAACAGAAGATACTTAATGGAGAACGAGGCGAAAACCATCTGCATGGAATACGGCATACCCGTGACAAAGTTTAAGCTGGCCAAAAGCGAGGCTGAAGTTGTTAAAGCTGCAGAGGAAATAGGCTTCCCAGTTGTTTTGAAAATAGTTTCACCAGACATAATCCACAAGTCAGACGTCGGCGGCGTCATGTTGAACCTCAAAGACGTGAAGGAGGTTAAAGCCGCCTACAGACAGATAATGGAAAACGTTAAGAAACACAGGAAAGACGCCAAAATAGTCGGCGTGATAGTCCAAGAAATGGCTCCCCAGTCTACAGAAGTTATAATAGGCGCCATAAAAGACCCCCAGTTCGGGCAAACCCTAATGTTCGGCTTGGGAGGGGTTTTCGTGGAAATTTTGAAGGACGTAACCTTCAGAATAGCCCCCATAACAGAGGAGGAGGCCCGCGAAATGGTCACCGAGATTAAGGCCTACCCTCTGCTGAAAGGGTATAGAAACCTGCCGCCAGCCGATATCGAGACAATTGTTGAAATACTGCTAAGCACTTCTAAGCTTGTTATGGACCACCCGGAGATAAGGGAGCTGGACTTGAACCCAATAATGGTTTACGAGAAGGGCGCAAAAACCGTAGATGCAAGGATCATCCTTGAATAGCCTTGAAAACCTAACAGAAAACGAAATTTTCTCGAAAACATCAATCCCTTGCGGGGCAAGCTTTTTCGTAAGGTTGGATGGTTGGAGGTTTAGGAGGCTCTCCGAAGCCGTTGGCGCTGAAAGACCTTTCGACGAGAGATTTGCCAAATGCCTAGTCTACGCGGGAAGAACGCTTTTCGAGAGGGGGTTTAACCCAACCCTAATCTACATTGTCAGCGACGAGTTGAACGTTTTATTCGCGAATTGGACACCTTTTCATGGAAGGGTTGAGAAAATAGATTCGGTCATGCCCAGCCTGGTTTCGGCAGCCTTCACAATACGGCTGCAAAGCTTTTTCGAAAAAGCTGTTCCAGCGGCCTTCGACTCAAGAATAGTTTTGGCTGCAAACGAAGACATGATAGTTAAATACTTGGCTTGGAGGCAGCTTAATGCCTGGAGAAACCACAACAACGCCTACGCATACCACTTCTTCAGAAAGATGGGTTATAAGCCCTCAGAAATAGCCAGAAAACTAAAGGGGGTGAAAATAGAGAAAATCCATGAAACCCTTTTTAGGCATGGAATAAACTTAGCTGAAACCCCATCCTGGCAAAGGAGAGGAATCCTACTCTACAAGGAGCCCCTCCAAAAGAAGATTGGAGGTTGCGAAACAACCCGATGGACCCTTGTGGAAGACTGGGATCCACCCATCTTCACCAGGGATGACGGTGTGAGGCTAATTCACAAAGTTTTAGAGTGGACGAAGCAGAGAGGGGCGCGAAATGTCGAATAATGAAAAACGGGTTAACGTTGAGGAGCTGAGACAAAAGTTGACGGCTCTGAAGGAGGAGAAAAAGAGGATTGACTCTGAAGCAAGAGAGCTGACCTGGAAGAGGGATGAAATTAACAGCCGAATAAAACGTTTGAAGACTGAGGTTCTGGAGCTAAAAAGACTTAGAGACGAAGTAAACGCCGAGGTGAAAAGGCTTAAAGAGCAGAAAAACGAAATAAAGATGGAAAGAGCCAGAAAAATTAAGGAAATCAAAAAAATCCAAACGGAAATTAAAAACCTAATGGCGAAAAAGCCAAAAAAAGAAGCCGCTGTCCTTCAAAGGGAAATCAAAGCCATGGAATGGAAAATACAGACAATACCTCTAAGCCTTCAAGAAGAAAAGCAGCTAGTTGAAAAAGTTAAACAGCTTGAAACCCAGCTAAACATTCACATAAAAATTGAACAGTTAAACCAGAAAAAACTTGAGTTAACAGCAGAACTCAGAGCCCTTGAGGCTAGAGCCAAAAGTCTACACGAGAAAATGATGAAAGAGGTTGATAAAAGCCGCAAAACTCACGAAGAGATGTTAAAAAGGCTTGAGGAGGTTAGGAATCTTAAAAAGGAGGCAGAAAACGTTCATAGGATGTTTTTGCAGGCAATAGATCAGGCTAAGTCCGTTAGGGAGGAGATTGAGAAAATCGCTGAAAAAATAGCCTCAATAGAGGCTGAGGAAAGGAGAAAAAGCGAAGAAAACCTTTTGGAAAACATCGCAAAGCAGGCCTTGGAGAAACTAAAGCGCGGTGAAAAACTGACTTGGGAAGAGTTCAAAATACTTGCTGAGCAGGACCTAGCATAAAATAATTAAAGTAGCCGATTCCATTAATGATTGGACAGAGAAAGATGACGGAAAAGGCCGGAGAAAAGAAGAGAATTCTAGTTTTATGCGTTGATAGGGATGGAGATTTAGGTTCAAAAACGGAGATAAAAACGCCGCTGATAGGCAGGGATTTAAACCTCAACGCTGCAGTGGCTTTAGCCCTAAAAGACCCGGAGGAGTCAGACGCAAACGCCATGTTTGAAGCTGTGCGTCTCTACGACCGCCTTGTCGGAGAAGCAAAACCAGAAGAGGTTTTTGAAATAGCCACCATATCCGGGTCCGAGCTTGGTGGAGTTGGAGCCGACAGAAAAATCGTGGCTGAACTAAGCGATGTTTTAAAGGCTTTCCCAGCAAACGAGGTGATTCTAGTTACAGATGGCTACTCGGATGAAGCAGTCCTTCCCCTTATAGAATCCAGGGTGCCCGTTTCCTCAGTTAGAAGAGTTGTTGTAAAACACAGTGAGTCGATAGAGGAGACCGCGGCCTTGTTCACGAAGTACTTAAAGACTGTTTTGGAGAACCCCCGCTACGCCCGCATAGCTTTAGGACTTCCAGGCGTGCTATTCCTCATTTTGGGCATACTGTCCATTTTTGGTTTAGTTCACTATTATTTGATGACCTTCGTTATAGTTCTAGGAGCTTACATGTTTGTGAAGGGCTTTAGTGTCGACAGAATGGTGAGAAGGGCTTACATTTGGATGAAAGAGTATTCGCCCCCACCCCTACCAGTGCAGATTTCAACCTTCTCCACCATTGTAGCGTTCTTATGCATGGGTATAGGTATATACCTTGGTTTAGACGCTGCGGCTGGGTTAAATCTGGATTTTTCCAACTGGCTTGGGGTTCTGCCCCAAGTCACCGGTCTCTTCATAAAGTATTCTAAAGATTTAGTTGTGATAGGTGTTTGTCTGGCTTTAACTGGAAGGGCTATACGTTGGTATTTTGAGAGAGATGCCCGCCTACTGCGTAATGCAGCCCTCATTGTTTTGATTGGATGGAGTAGGCAGATCCTCGAAGCTACATCTGAAATACTAATTAACCCCAAAATCGGCTATGAGGCGCTTATTTTCACAATTGTCATCGGCATCTTGATAAGTATAGCATCAATCCTTGTGGTACTTGTGATCTACCGGTCTGCCAGAGGGTTCTTTAAGAAAAGGGCGATGGGGGAGCATAAAGAGTTTGAGGAAGGCTAAGATTGCAATAATAGGCGGGACGGGCTTCGAAAAACTTTTCACATGTCCGGAGAGAGTTGTCGTCGGAACCCCTTATGGTATATCCCCACCCATATCTGTGGGGGAAATAGGCGGCAAAATGGTTGCTTTTCTCTCGAGGCACGGTCCAGAACATAAGGTTCCACCCCACAGGGTGAATTATAGGGCAAACATTTACGCGTTGCACCAGCTTGGAGTTGAAAGGGTTTTCGCCGTGAACGCTGTGGGCGCCATAAACAGAGAGCTTAAGCCCGGAGATGTTGTTTTGCCCCACGACTTCGCCGACTTTACAAAACAGAGAACCCCAACATTCTATGACGAGCCGCCCGTAACCCACGTCGACATGTCCCAACCTTACTGTCCAGAGCTTCGTGAAACAGTCATCCAATGTGCCGAAAGACTTGGCTTAAAAGTCTGGAGCCGCGGCGTGCTCGTTTGCACCGAGGGACCCCGATTTGAGACCCCAGCGGAGATTGAAATGTTTAGGAGGCTTGGCTTTGACATTGTTGGCATGACTGGGGTTCCTGAGGCTGTTTTGGCTAGGGAGCTGGAAATCTGTTATATGGCTATCTGTTTCGTTTCGAACATGGCGGCCGGCATGCAGGAGCGTTTAACACCTAAAGAAGTTTACGATGTTTCCATGAAAGTTCACTCGAAGATCGAGCAACTTTTAATTGAAACCATTAAGACTTTACCACTGGAACGTGTGGGCACTTGCCCATGTGCAAGCGCTTTGAAAAACGCGAGGATTAAGTGATGCTTAAGGCTGTCCTCTCAGCCATAGGCGCATACAAACTTTACGAGAAATGGCTTTGGCATCAAGTCAAAAACCACGAGAAGCCCGAGCACATAGCGATAATTCTGGACGGAAACAGAAGATGGGCTTCGGAGAAGGATCTCCCACCATGGCTTGGCCATAAAGAGGGCGCCGAGAAGGTTGAACAGCTTCTAGACTGGTGTTTGAAGCTAAACGTTAAGTCGATAACGCTTTACGCTTTTTCAACGGAAAACTTCCGACGCCCCAAAAAGGAAGTTGAAGAAATCATGAAAATTGCCGGCGAAAAGCTTCAAAAAATTCTGAGGGACGAGAGAATCCACAAAAACCAGGTGCACGTGAAAGTTATTGGAAGGAAGCACCTGCTTCCGGAAAGCCTCCAGAAACTCATCGAGGAAGTGGAGAAGGCAACCCAAAACTACAGTAAACATTTCCTAAACATCGCCTTCGCTTACGGCGGAAGGGCCGAAATAGTGGACGCTGCGAGAAAGATTGCTGAGAAAGTGAGGAACAACGAGTTGAAACCTGAAGACGTTAACGAAGAGCTTTTCGAAAAATTCCTCTACACATCGCACCTTCCAAAACAGGACCCAGATTTGATTATAAGAACCTCTGGCGAAGAGCGGTTAAGTGGCTTTCTGCTTTGGCAGTCAGCCTACAGCGAACTCTGCTTCTTAGACGTTTACTGGCCCGACTTCCGTTTCATCGACTTATTGAGGGCTGTGCGCACTTTTCAGAAGCGTAAAAGGCGTTTTGGCGCATAGAAGGCTCTCAGGCTCTTTTCTTAGCGCTCACTATGGAGATTACGTCTCTATCTTTGAGGACGTAGTCTTCGCCAACCCTTCTGCGCTCCCGCGCCTCTACGGCGTAGATGAAGCTTTCGCCAAGCTCCGTGTGAATTAAGTAGGCTAGCTCCCTGGCTGTGGTGCCATAGGGCACCAGGTAGGCATCTGGTAAAACCCTCCCGCTGTGGTCAGATAAGTGCTCCAGATCCTCGACTGGATAAACCACTATCATGTTTAAAAGCTTGAGGTAGGCCATGTTTATGGCTTCCTGCACTCCCGTTGAGCCATACCTGCGCAGGATTTTTTCCCGAATTGTCTCCAGCGCCTTAAGCTGGCTTTCGGTTAGCTTTTCTGGATAGTTTATTTTGAAGTCGCAGTCCCCCGGCCTATAATCTATCAGTTTCTTCTCGGCAGCCTTTCTGAGGGCTAGTTCAGCCTCGGCACAACATGGTACGACAATGTAGTTTAACTGTTTGAGCCTTTCAACGTTTTCCTCGGCTGGTGGCACGTCGATTTTGTTTGCGGCTATAAGCATGGGCTTTGCAATCCGCCTCAACGTGTCTATGAACCTTATGAAGTCCTCCCCGCTCCATAAAGTGGGTTTTTCAGCGTTCAACCCCGTCCGCCTCAGGGCCTCGAAAACGTGAGCTCTTTTAATGGCTAAACCGCTAAGCCGCTCTTCCAGAATCGCCAGGAGGTCTTTGGCTTCAGACTCCACGGTCCTCGCGATTTTAGGCCAATCCCTCTTCAAAATATTGGCCATCCACATAGTTAGTTCCCGCTCTAGAAACTTCACATCCTCCAAGGGGTCGTGTTCGCCGGGCTTACATATCCTACCCTCAAAATCCGTGCCGCCAGAGGCGTCCACCACGTGGATTAGAACATCAGCCTTCCTAATTTCGTCTAGAAACTGGTTGCCTAACCCCCTGCCCTGCCAGGCGTCCGGAACAAGCCCCGCACAGTCTATAATCTCCACTGGGATAAGCCTCTCACCGTCCATGCAGATGGAGTTAACCGGGTTGTCTTTAACTCCGAACTCTTTGCAGACACATGGAGTTCTAACGTAGCCAACACCCTTGTTGGGTTTTATGGTCGTGAAGGGATAGTTGGCTATTTCAGCAGGAGCTAGGGTTGCAGCACTGAAGAAGGTGGATTTTCCAACGTTGGGTTTCCCAACAATTCCGAGCAATCTGGAGTATGAGGGCATTAAACGCACACTTCACTCAAGATAGCTGTCTGAAACATTATTATGGGTTGTGCTGTTGGGTATTTGCGCCCCTCGCCTAGTCAAGGGTAAGATTAGGAATGCGAGAACTAGGCATAAGCCAACATACAATATGAAGGCTTTCAAGACAACCCCAAAACGCCTTTTAAAGCTTTATCACCTCTTTTAGGGCTGTGGATGCATATTTTAAAGCTGTCAAGGAGTTTTTCTCCCAAGAATCCAAGGCCCTTTGAACGTATATTTTGCTATCCAAAACCTTCAATTCAACCGCCCCAACATCCGATGGAAACAAAATTTTGGCACCTAAAATTTTCCCGACGAAAACCCCGAACTCCATGGGGTTTAACCCTTTGAACAGCGTCTAGGACAGTCTCCGCGAAACTGCCGTCTGGAAATGTGCTTACAGAAATCGGTTTCAACTGGACCGTTTGTTTGTCGCTGGGCTTTTTGCCAGCGGCTTGGTTGAACAGGTAGGAGTACTCGGAGCAGCCGCCAACACCGTTTTTCAAAGCCCACCGAGCACTCATTTCATCCTTTTGAACCTCGTACCGCAGGTGGTTAACCACAAAGTTATAGGTTAAAAGAGCCTTCTGGTGGGGGTTTGCTTCAGAGCCAACCACTTCACGTGCAGCTTCAACAATTTCCGAACTGCCTGACTCTACAAGTTCTCCCGGTTGGGTGTACAGCCTAAAAAGTTCAGACCTATCGTCGTATTCCCTAAGTCTGCTGTAGTCCACATGGTATTTGACACTGAACGATAAGATGAGGTAGGTTAACTCCATGATGAAGCCTTATCCGGGTTTATTGTTACGTCGCTCTAATAAACGTAGGCGTTTCCAGAACTATAATTTAGGAATGTGGGCCCGCTAAACGTGCCTCCAGAGGCTGAAACATTACAGAGAACCGCATAATGCCGCCCGGTCTGGTTTTTAACAAGCGGAACAAGAAGCATCCCCCTTTAATTGGGGTTTGCCAAGGATTCGTTATCTGAACCACATGTTTAAGCTCACCCACAAAAACTGTTACAACCTCATATTTCAGAAAAACATCATTAGAACGGTTGACGCTTTTGACGTTGAAGCATAGAGAAATCGGCTGGAAAACTAGGCAGAACACGGCGAAAGCCACTGTGACGGCTGCAAGCCCCTTTTTCATGTCTTCTCCCTTAACATGTTTGATGGAATAGTATAAAAACATCTAACCCATAAAGAGAGTTGAATCTCAGTATGGAGGCGGTATCAACGTCCACCTTGGACCTTCCAAGGGAAAAGCTTGTCGAGATGTATAGGACTATGGTTAAAATTCGCCTGTTTGAGGAAAAAGTTTTCGAGCTCTATGCCCAAAACCTTGTCCCGGGGACAATACACCTTTATACTGGACAGGAGGCCGTTGCCGTCGGTGTTTGCAGCGCCCTAAGGAAGGACGATTACATAACGAGCACCCACCGAGGCCACGGCCACTGCATAGCTAAAGGCGCAGACGTGAAAAGGGTTATGGCTGAAATTTTGGGAAAAAGGACGGGCTACTGTAAAGGTAAGGGCGGCTCCATGCACATTGCTGACTTCAGCATAGGCATACTCGGCGCAACGGGTGTTGTGGGAGCGGGCATACCCATAGCTGCTGGAGCTGGCTTATCCATAAAGCTTCGGAAAACAGACCAGGTGGTGGCATGCTTTTTCGGCGAAGGCGCCGCAAATCAGGGAACTTTTCACGAAGGCATAAACATTGCGGCTATATGGAATCTTCCAGTCATATTTGTGTGCGAAAACAACTTGTACGCCATGGGAACTCGGGTTTCAACGGTTATGCGGATAGAAAACGTCGCCGAAAGGGCTATATCCTACGGCATTCCAGGAGTTGTTGTCGATGGAAACGATATTTTAGCCGTTTACGAAGCCACCCTCAAGGCGGCTGAGAGGGCTAGGAGGGGCGAAGGACCGACACTCATAGAATGCAAAACCTACAGGCATAGAGGTCATTCCCGCGTGGACCCTGCCAGGTACAGGCCGAAAGAAGAAGTTGAAGCTTGGCTAGCCAAAGACCCGATAAGGAGGTTCAGGGAAAAACTCTTGGGCTTGGGCTTCTTGACGGAGGCTGAAGCCCAGCAAATCGAAAGGGAAATTGCTGCCGAAATTGAGGAGGCTGTCCGATTCGCCATGGAAAGCCCGTACCCGACGCCTGAAGAAGGCCTAGAAGACGTTTACGCGTGAATGAGGCTGAGAGGCTTGAGGAGGATAACTTATCGGGAAGCCCTCCGCGAGGCTTTGAGGGAGGAGATGCGAAGGGATCCCACAGTTTTCCTTTTGGGCGAGGATATTGGCAGAAACTGGGGCGGAGCCTTCAAAGTGACGGAGGGCTTAGCTGAGGAGTTTGGAGACGAAAGGGTCAGGGACACACCTATATCCGAGTCCGCCATAATCGGTGTGGCGGTGGGGGCTGCCATAACTGGAATGAGACCCGTCGCTGAAATAATGTTTGGAGACTTAACAGCTCTAGCCATGGACCAGATAGCCAACCAGGCTGCCAAGCTCAGGTATATGTTCGGCGGGCAGGTGAAAGTGCCCCTTGTGATTAGGACTCCTTTCGGCGGCGGCGTAAACATTGCAGCCCACCACTCGCAGTGTTTAGAGGCTTGGTTCATGCATGTTCCAGGCCTGTACGTGGCTGTTCCTTCAACACCCTACGACGCGAAGGGCTTGCTTAAAACCGCTATCCGCGGAGATAATCCCGTTGTTTTCTGCGAGCATAAGCTGCTCTACTCAGTTGAAGGTGAAGTCCCAGAAGATGAGTACACGATTCCCTTCGGAGCAGCTGACGTTAAGAGGGAGGGAAGCGACGTCACGGTTGTGGCTACGCTTTACATGGTTCATAAGGCTTTAAAGGCGGCTGAAATCCTCGCCAAAGAGGGCATAAGCGTCGAAGTTGTTGACCCTAGAACTTTGACGCCCCTGGATAAGAAGGCGATAATCAACTCGGTTAAAAAGACTGGGAGGCTTGTTGTTGTAAGCGAAGACTGTAAAACGGCGGGTGTGACAGCCGAAATAGCTGCCATGGTGGCTGAGGAAGCCATAGACTATTTGGACGCTCCCATCAAGCGAGTGGCTGAACCGGACACACCGATACCCTTCAGCCCGCCCTTGGAGCAGTATGTGATTCCAGACGAGAAGGCGATAATAAGGGCTGTTAAGGAGATCGTCTAGAATGGTCACAAAGGTTATTATGCCGAAACTAAGCTTAACCATGAGAACTGGAAGCGTTGGAAAGTGGTATAAACGTGAAGGCGAAGCCGTTGAAAAGGGCGAACCCATAGTTGAGATAATTTCGGAAAAAGCCACCTATGATCTGGAGGCGCCGGCTTCAGGCATCCTCCGGAAAATACTTGTGAAAGAGGGGGAGGAGGCTCCCGTAGACGCGGTCATAGCCATAATAACCGCTCCAGACGAGCAAATTCCAACGGAAGAATTGGAGGCAAAGCCCGGAAAAGTTGAAAGGGTTAAAGAGCGGATCCTCGCATCTCCTGCGGCTAAACGTTTAGCCAGAGAGTATGGAATAGACTTGTCCCTTATTAGGGGCACAGGTCCAGGAGGACGCATCGTCGAGGAGGATGTCAGGCGGTTCATTGAAGAGTCTAGGGTAGTGACGCCCAAAGTTAGGGAGGTTATACCTTTAAGCGGTTACAGGAAGACCACGGCTGAGAGGGTTTCCATGAGCTTCAGAACAGCACCCCACAGCACGGTGGCCACGAGTGTTGACTTCTCAAAGGCTATTGAACTCCACGAAAAACTTCAAGTGTCCTATACAGCCATCATCGTGGCGGCCGCGGCGAAGGCTCTAGTTGAAAACCCCATCGTGAACTCAACAGTTGAAGATGATAAAATCAAGGTTTTCGAGGACATAAACATAGGTGTGGCCGTTGCCACGGACCGCGGCCTAGTGGTTCCGGTGATCCACAACGCCGACAAAAAGTCCCTGAAGGAGATAGACGTCGCCCTAAAAGACTTGGTGGAAAAGGCTAGAGAGGGGAAGCTGAAAAGGGAGGAGGTGAGCGGTGGAACCTTCACAGTTTCAAACCTTGGCGTGTATGACGTGGAATTCTTCACGCCGATAATCAACCCACCGGAAGCAGCCATCCTAGGCGTTGGAAAAATCGTCAAGAAGCCTGTGGTTTCACAAGACGGGAGAATAGAGACCAAACCAATCGTCATGTTAAGCCTCTCCTACGACCACAGGGTAATAGACGGAGCGCCTGCGGCGAAATTCCTTCAAAAAGTCAAACAGCACCTTGAATTTCCAAGTTTTGCGTAACTTCGTCTTTTGGACTTTTGGCTGCAAAATCTATTGCTTGAAGAAGCCCCCTTGCAACTTCCAGAAGATTTATCACAACCATTAAGGCGAGTAAGGGGACAAACTCGACAGTGAATGTTAAATTTTCAAGGTTTATGGTTAAGGTTCCGCCGTTAGTTGCGTAGGTAAGGTATACTATGAGGAAAAAGGCTCGGACCATCGCTAAAATGTGCTTGTATATCGTGCCATCTGTAAGCGTCATGGCAAACGTGAAGAAAAGCAGTCCTCCGGCTAAAACCGAGAAAAGCCTGTTAAAGTTTGGGAAACGTGCTAGAAACATGGAAGTTAAAAACCAAACTATAAGCCAGAAAACAGCGTATCCAGCCGTAATGAGAAAGGCTCTGGCAACCCTTAAAGCGAACCTTCGACGGTTGAAACCATGCTGAAGCTCATTCATGGCTGAACAAGCCTCCCTAAAATCTCCAGGTTAGCGAAGGAGAGCCGAATGAAGACGCTGCTCGTCATTTTCTGCGGGTTGACAGCCACCTCAACAAGCTCCAAGAAAGCCTCTCCAGGCTGGACGTTTAGATTTAACGAGGATGCTCCTACAATTTCGTTATCTAAGTTAATTATGCTTACCGCGAGGGGGCCATCCACGAAGAAAGAGGCATGGTTGTTGAAGCTTACGTAAAAAGAGAGGACGTGGCTTGTTTCATTGTAGGTTTCGCCGTAGACTGTCAAGTTGTGGAACGGTGCACCCCACTGGGTGGCGGAAACGCTTGCTATGTTGAAGGCCATGAGGTGGGCAACCCTAAAATGAAGGGACGCGTTCACATTTAAATCCGCGTCCTCGGTTAAAAGCGTTCTATCTTTTTGGAAAATCTCTTCAAGGCTTGCCGTGAAACTACAGTTGGCTTCAACCATTTGACCAGCCGGAATATCCGGCAGAGTTTCCGAAACTTCAGCAAGGACAATGTTCGCCTTACATATTTTGACTTGCACGTTTGCTTCTGAAATGTCATAGAAGCCTGTGTTGTTTATGTAAAGAGGCATAGTTAACGAGAGGTTTCCGTTAGTGAACGTAAACATGGGTTCCTGAATGCCTAGGTTTTTACCTTCAGCTAGTTTTAGAAGGGAGAGGGCTACTGAGACTGGTAGGGTTAGGGTTATTATCCATAAAAGCGTCACGGTGAATCCTATGGCTCTAATGGTTAGCCGCAAACCTCGTCCACCGTGAAGCCTTTCAGGCTTTTTTGGCTGTTTTTTCCTCTGTTTTTGGCGTTTGCGCAGTTGGTCTAGACTCTTTGTAAAGTTGTATACCCCTCATGGTTGCAACGGAACCTGTCCAACCCATAACCCCTAGAAACATCACTTTTATGATGGCTTCAGCTATTGGTCCAAGGATTTCTCCAAGGGCCTTTGAAAGATCGAGATTTGTTGTAACCGCTACAACAGAGGTCAGCATGAGGAAAGCCATTACGAAGGTGAAGATCAACAGAAGCAAACCCGCAACTATTAGGATGTAAGCAACAAGCTCAGCTTTCTCAATTTTCATATAGGCACCAGCCACAGTTTGGCTAATTCTCGCACAAAGTTGTATAAAAGCTATATGCAAACACTCGAAAACAAGGCGTGGGAGGCGACTCACGAATGAAAGCCGCAGTCTATTACAGCCAAAAAGACATAAGAATTGAGGATGTCCCCGTTCCTGAAGTTGGACGCGGCGAGATTCTTGTCGAAATGAGAGCTTGTGGCATATGCGGCTCAGACCTTATGGACTGGTATTTAAGGAGCCGGGCGCCTCTCGTTCTGGGGCATGAGCCCTCCGGCGTAATCGTTGAGAAGGGCGAAGACGTGGAGGGCTTTGATATTGGAGACAAGGTTTTTGTCCACCACCATGTTGCTTGCCTCAAATGCCACTACTGCCAGCGGGGCGACTTCACCCTATGCGAACAGTTCCACAGAACAAACATAGTCCCGGGAGGATTTGCAGAATACTTCAAAGTTCCAGCCTCAAACCTCAAGCTTGACACGCTTAAGATTCCGGGAAACCTCTCCTTCGAGGAGGCAACTTTCATAGAGCCCGTGGGATGCTGTATAAGAGCGCTTAAAAAATGCGGGATCCAAAGCGGCGACACAGTGGCAGTTATAGGCGCCGGCGCCACGGGCATAATCCACGTGGCGCTTTCGAAGGTCTTCGGCGCAAGCAAAGTTATTGTAAGCGACTTGGTTGAACCACGCCTCGAATATGCTCAAAAGTTCGGCGCAGACGTCGCCGTCAACCCGCAGAAGACAAGCTTGGCTAACGTGGTTATGGCTGAAACCAGCGGGAGGGGGGTAGACTTGGCTGTTGTAACGGCGCCAAGCATAGAGGCTTACAAGGCCGGGGTTAGCGTCCTCAGGAGAGGTGGAAAACTATGCGTTTTCGCCCCAACACCTCCAGGAGAGCTTTTGGAGCTTAGCTTGAAACATGTTTTCTTCAACGAACTGCACATTGTCCCATCCTACTCCACATCCCACATTGAAACTAGAGAAGCCCTAAAGCTTATTGAAAGCGGAAGGTTAAAGGTTGGGGGCTTAATAACCCACCGCTACCCGCTGACGGAGACGGCCAAAGCCTTTAATACAGCCCTTGAAGATAAGAGAAGCCTAAAAGTAATTGTGCTGGGTAGGATGTAAACTGATGAAGGCTGCAATGCTCTATGGCGTAAAAGACTTGCGGGTGGAGGATGTTGAAACTCCCAAGGTTGGGGCTGGCGAGGTTCTCGTTAGGGTTAGAGCCGCCACAACCTGCGGGACAGACCTCAAAATCTTCCAGCGGGGCTACATTGAAAGGGTGATAAAGCTTCCAACGGTTTTCGGACACGAGTGGGCGGGCGACGTGGTTGAAGTGGGCGAAGGCTTAGAGTGGCCTAAAAAAGGCATGCGGGTTCGAGCAGGCAACAGTGCGCCGTGCCTGCGATGTTTCATGTGCCAGAAAGGCAAGTACAACCTATGCGAAAACATGATTTGGCTCTGGGGAGCCTATGCCGAATACATAAAAGTTCCAGCCCACATAGTCCGCGTCAACATGCAGGAAATTCCACCGCACCTATCTTATGAAGAGGCTGCCATCACAGAGCCTCTGGCATGCGTGCTCCACGGGGTTGAAGAGGCAAGGGTAAAGTTTGGCGATTCTGTGGCGATTATAGGCGCTGGACCAATTGGGCTGTTGCATCTTTTAACCGTCAAGAAAATGGGCGCCGAGAAAGTCATAATAATAGACCTTGTTGAGGAAAGATTAGATTTTGCAGAAAAACTCGGGGTAGACGAAACCATTAACGCTGGGAAAGAAAACGTTGAGGAGAAAGTTCGTAAATCCACCGGCGGTTATGGTGCTGACGTCGTCATTGAGGCCGTTGGAAAGCCGCAAACATGGGAGCAAGCCCTAAGGCTTGTTAGGAAAGGCGGAACAGTCCTAGAATTCGGAGGATGCCCACCCGGAACCGAGATAAGGGTTAACGCCGAACAGCTCCATTATGGGGAAACCACGGTGCTCAGCACTTTTCATGCCACACCCCTACACTTTAGGAAAGCCCTAAACCTAATAGCCTCAAAAACCATTGACGTAGCACCCCTCATAACACGAAAAATGCCTTTGATAAGAATAAATGAAGCTTTTGAAATCCTTTCAACATCAAAAAACGAAATTAAAATAGCCATACAACCATAAAATTAATTAAAATGGCCATATAAAATTGGCCATACGGCCGGAAAGGAATTGTTATGACCGAAGGATACATTTTAAGAATAGCCAAAAAAGAGTGGGTTGAAAGGGTCTTCGACTCAGCCATGTACTATACTGGAGCTCGAAGGAAATGGCAGAAGGGACAAACAATACTTTTTGTAAGGAAAACAGAGTTCGGCGACGCTTTCATAGGCTATGGCGTAATAGAAAACATCTACGAGAAAGAAGAGCTATCAGAAGAAGAGCAGAGGGAATGCGAAACCTATGGGTGGAGGAAAGCCCTAGAATTCAAATATGTTAGGAGATTTGAGAAGCCCTTACCAGTACGGGAAACTTTTCTAAAAGAATTTAAGCTTCGTGGGAAAACGCTTCACAGCCTACCCCTTACAAAAGAGCAGCTTAACTCTATCATAAATCAGGCTGAAGGGTAATTTTTCACCAAAAAGGCTGTATGTACTCTCTAACCCTAAACTTGACGCCTAACCATTTGGCTATTTCCCCAACTCTGGAAATGTCAACTTCCGGGATTCTGACGGCCGTCACCTCAACGTCTAAAAGTTCCCTAGCCTTTTTTATGAAATCTAAAACACTTTCGAATGCGTTTACAAAGACTGGTCTGCAAACTTGGTTATATGTTTCCTCGTCGTGAGCGTTTAGGCTTACGCTAACCCTGTCCACGCCGGCCACCTTCAACGCCCCAACCACGTCCCGCCCCCTGTTAAGCAGAAAACCCTGCCCGTTCGTATCAACCCTTAAAGTCACAATTTTCCCATAATGTCTTTTAATCCAACCGGCGACTTCCAAAACGCAGTCTAACCTTTCCATGGGCTCACCGAAACCACAAAAAACGATTTCCCTCCAGTTTCTCCTGTTTATAACGTTCCCAAGCTCTGTAACCACCTCGGCGACGGAGGGTTCCTTTTCAAGTTTTAGGTTGAAGCCCCCAACACCGTCCCGAAAGTTTCTTAAGCAAAAATAGCAGTTATTGGGGCATCGGTTGGTTATGTTAAGGTATAAGTTTTCACCAAGCCAGTAAACAACACTGGGCTTTCTCACGAAGCACATCCGCTAAACCCTTCACCTTAAGCTTTGGATTTTCCGCGAATTTAGCTTTACGTGGTAGAATAAGCTTAAATGCTGAAATCCTCTAGGTTCTGTTATTTAACAGAAGGGGATAGCGTTTGACAAAATATGTTTTCGTAACAGGCGGCGTTTTAAGCTCCGTGGGTAAGGGTATTGTAACCGCTTCCATCGGGAAAATGCTTCAGGCCAGGGGTTTCAAGGTTACAGCCATAAAAATAGACCCATACGTGAACGTTGACGCTGGAACCATGAACCCCTACATGCATGGAGAAGTCTACGTGACCGAGGATGGGGGCGAAACGGATTTAGACTTGGGCTGGTATGAACGTTTCCTCGATTTAAACTTGAAGAAGGAGAACAACATCACCACGGGAATCATCTACAAAACCGTCATCGAGAAAGAGCGTCGGGGAGACTTCCTTGGAAGATGTGTCCAAATAGTTCCCCACGTGACAAACGAGATTAAAAGCCGGATAAGAAATGTGGCTGCGAATTCGGGCGTCGACGTCGTTTTAACGGAGGTTGGCGGAACAGTAGGCGACATTGAGGGATTACCCTTCCTTGAGGCAATACGCCAAATGCGCTTGGAGGAGGGGTACGAAAACACTTTATACGTGCATGTGGCCCTTGTGCCCATTTTAGACGTTACAAGGGAGATGAAAACGAAGCCTCTGCAGCACAGCGTAAACGAGCTTAGACGCATCGGCATTCAGCCCGACATCATCGTCGCCCGCTGCTCCCGAATGATAGACGCCGAAGCCTTGAGGAAAATAGCCCTTTTTGGAACCATACCGGAAGAGGCGGTGTTCTGCTCCTACAATGTTGAAACCATTTATCAGGTTCCGCTAATCCTCGACGAGCAGGGAATGGGCGACTTCATTTGCAGAAGGCTTAAACTTCCAGAGCGCAAGCCAGACTACGCTGAATGGAAAAGGTTTGTTGACTCCATACTCCACCCCGAAAACGAAATTAAGATAGCGCTTGTAGGCAAGTATGCTGGTTTGGTGGACAGTTACGTTAGCATGAACGAGGCGCTGCGCCACGCTGGGGCAGCGTGCAAAACAAAGGTTCACATACACTACATTGAGGCTGAAACCTTTGAAAAAAAACCTGAAAAAATTGAAATGCTGGGAGAGTTTGACGGAATCTTCGTCCCCTACGGTTTCGGTCCAAGGGGGGCTGAGGGGAAAATCGCCGCCATAAAGTTTGCAAGAGAAAATAATGTTCCATTCCTTGGAATATGCTTCGGCTTCCAATTGGCTGTCGTTGAGTACGCCCGCAACGTCTGCGGCTTAAAGGGGGCCAACAGCACCGAAATCGACCCCAACACCCCGCACCCAGTTATCGACTTAATGCCAGAACAGAGGGATGTGGAACTTAAAGGAGCCACCATGAGGCTTGGCGCCCATAATGTAGTCGTGAAACCCGGCACTTTAGCGCATAAACTATATAAAAGCGGGGAGATTTCGGAGCGCCACCGCCACAGGTTCGAGGTGAACATGAGCTATGTGGAAAAGCTTGAAAGTTCGGGGCTTGTTTTCTCCGGGATGAGTCCCGACGGCAGAAGGATGGAGATTTTGGAGCTACCGAACCACTATTTCTTCTTCGCGTCCCAGTTCCACGGCGAATTTAAAAGTCGCCCTGGAAAACCCGACCCAGAATACTATGGCTTTGTAAAGGCTTGTCTAAACCGCAAGCTTGGGAGAGCCAAGCCGGATTTTTAACGTTCTACAAGCCTATTTCTGAAGCTATCTCCTTTAAGGCATTTAGGGAGATTTCGAAAAATTTTTCCCTTGGAAGCCCGATTTCTTCGCATAGGAGGATTCTTTTTCTATCAGCTCCCCTTGCAAAGTCCTTGTCTTTGAACTTTCTGGCTACGGTTTCCAGTTTTACTTCCGCCATCTTCTTAGAGGGCATGACGAGGGCGCATGCAATAAGCAGTCCGGATATGGCGTCACTGGCAATTAAGGCCTTCTCCATGACGCTTTTCGGCTCAACGCCAGTGTACCTAGAGTTGTGGACTTTTACTGCCCTCAAAAGCTCCTCGGGCAACTTTTCCCTAAGGATTTGCTCGGCGACTAAACCATGCTTTTCCGGCATAGTCTCCGTTTGCTCGTAGTCTATGTCGTGGACCAATCCAACCAGACCCCATTTTTCCTCGTCCTCCCCGAAATGTCTCGCCAGGGCTCGCATTATGGCTTCTACGGCAAGCATGTGATAGAAGATGTTTCTTTTGGAAACATGCCCCCTGACAAGGTTTAGGGCTTCATCCCTTGTTAGCAAGGCCATCGCCTTAAGCTTTATGAAGAATGTTGAAGGCACATTTAGCCTTTTCGAACAAATCGGGAAACAAACTCTGAAAGCTCTGAGACGGGTAAAACATATAACCCCGCTTGAAAAATTTCTGGGTCAAAGTGGATGTAGAAGCATGGTTTCCGTTAGGCCCCAGATCGCTTGGAAGAATGTTGCCATGCCCTTGATAGGTATAGCCGCCTTCCTCGTCTACCTATACCTTTTTCACGTGGATGTTCCGGAAATCGTTGCGACAGTTCAAACATCCGACGTCCTACTCTACTCCGCGGCGGCTATGCTGATTTTCGTTGACACTTTCTTTTACGCTATGGCTTGGCGAACCCTTCTGGTTTATCTATCTGTGAAGCTTTCAGTTTTGAAGGCTTACCTTTACATGTGGTATGGAACTTTCATGGACTTGATTGTTCCAGCAGAATCTATAAGCGGGGAAATTTCAAGAGTTTACTTGGTTGTAAGGGACCAGGGTAACCACGTAAGCGGCAAGGTTGTGGCTTCCCTCGTGGCGCATAGGCTTATAAGCATGGGTGTCGGTTTGGCAACCCTTATAGCCGGTGTGGACCTCCTATTAGCGGAGGCAAACTTGAACAGCTTGGTTTTCAATTTAAGCCTCTTCTTAGCGGGGGCAACAACCCTTTTCCTAGTTCTGCTGTTGCTTCTGTGTGTTAAAAAGGAGTGGACTTTGAAGGTTATTGACTGCGTTTTTGGAATTGTTAGGCGGGTTAGTGGTGGTAGATGGAGGCTGGAAAGGATTAGGGGGGAAGTTGTTAAGGCTGCCGATATGTTTCACAGTTCCATGAAGGAGTTTGGGCGTTCTCCAAGGGTTGTAGCCGTATCCATTATCCTCTCCAGCCTTTCATGGCTCTCTTCTCTTGTCATCTCGTACATGGTTTTCTTAGCCATAAAGTTTCCAGCAAACTTTCAACTTTGGAGCATAGTCCTCGTAACCCAGGCCATAACAACCGCCATAAAATCCATTCCCATAGGCGTCCCCTTCGAAGTGGGGTTGCCAGAAATAACCATGACAACATTGTACGCGGTTTTAGGAATCCCCTTCAATGTAAGTGCAACCGTGACTATTTTGACAAGGCTTTTAACAGTTTGGCTGCGGTTTTTTGTAGGCTTCGCTGTTCAACAGTGGGTTGAGGTTAAAGCTGTAAAGGCTTCGCTAAGTTTTTGAGAGGATAAAGCTAAATCCAGCCTTGAAATTTACAGAAGTTGGGGATTATGCCACTAACCATAGAAGACGCGTCGATTAAGCATTTAGAGAGGCTTTATGAAATCGAGATGGAATGCTTCAAAAAGGAGGCTTTCACAAAACAGCAGATAGCCCAACTTCTCCAAAACAGCAACTCCATAAGCCTTGTTGCGAAGGAAGACGGGAACATAATAGGGTTCATCATAGGCGCGGTGTCCGTGGAGAATGGGAACATTGTTGGACATATCTTAACCATAGACGTTTCGCCAAGCCACCGTCGAAGGGGAGTTGGGTTTAAACTTCTGCAGGAGATGGAGAAAATATTCAAGGATAGGGGGGTGAAGATTTGCCGCCTTGAAGTCAGGGAGAACAACGTGGCTGCCTTAAACCTTTATCGAAAACTGGGTTATAGGAAGATTGGAGTTCTGGAATATTATTATGGAGAAGCCCATGGAATCCTTTTTGAGAAAGCCTTGCTATAGGTTGAGAAGCTTAAGCTTTGTTGCCCTGTCGAAAACCCTTTTCAAGTTCACATTCAAAGCCTCAACCACGGCTAGTTCCGCCGTGGCGCCCACGGTTGAGCCTGGCATCAAGTGGCCACCGAAGGCTTCGCCCTTCTCGTTGGAAACCACTAAGTGCACATGGATAACGGTTTTGCCCTCCTCATCGACGGCTATGTTACCCATGCATGAAACTATCTCCAAAGGCCCTGTGACATGAACAGTCTTATATTCGCCAGCCCTATAGTACCCCAACGTTGCTTCTTCTAAGCTGCCTATAACGAACAGTAAACCGGCTTTAACCCCGCTTTTCTCAACCTTTTCTTTAATAGCTTCGGTGAGGTCTTCGCCTCCTCTTATTCTATGGAAGAAGATTCTTCCAATGCTTCCCTCAGCCACTCCGATCACCTGGCTTGTGGTTTAATTCTAATTATATTTCAAGCTTCCGAAAAGACTAGGCCGCTTCGAGGGGTTTCTGAACGTAAACTCTAAAAGGCTTCAAGGCATAGAATGTTATTGTGGTCTCCTTGAAAAAGGGTGAAAGACATAAGTTTGGACAAGCCATAATAGTCCTTCTAAGGAACACCACTTGGCGGTGTGGGAAACTTGAACGCTTAATCGTTGAGCATCTCCTCCGCAGAAAAACCGTTGGGTTTGGCAGGTCTGAGGTTTCTTTGAATGAGATGCTCAGAAGTTTCAACGTGACGGGGAAAAGGAGAAACGAGTTTTTAGATGCCTTGAAAAGGTTGGAAAGGAGAAATATAGTGAAGATTTTGAGACTGTAGCAAAAGTTCCTCCCCTAATGCTTTTCAAGCAGCTTTTTGGCTTCTTCAATCCATTTCCCAGTGGTTTTGGGGGAAACCTTCAATTTTGAGGCTAAGTCTTCCGCGGAAGCTTTGGCTAAATCTTCAATCTCTGTGATACCTATGGCTTTAAGCTGCTCAGCCCGCTTTGTGCCGATGCCCTTAACATCCGTAAGCTTCAACGTTTTTGCTTCAGCCCCTTCTCGGGAAGGCTTCTCCTCTTGAACCGTGGTTGTTGTGGCTGTTGCCACTTCAGTAGCTGGAGTCGCGGGTTGAGTTGCTTCAACTGTCACCCTTTTTGTTGTTTTTGGTCTTTGAGTATATCCGACTCCTGCGAAGAAGAGTCCCAAAACTGCCGTTGCAACCATCCATAGTTCTCTGTATTCCACTTGGTAGAGGCATACTATTCCGGTTATTATGAAGAATATTATTGCAACCGTGTATAGGGCATAGTCTGTCCGCATCTCGCTTTCTCCCTAGCCTCCTAGATTTCGCCGAGTTTGCTTAAATATTTTTTGCAAAAGATCCTGGACTGTTTGTTTTCACGTTTAATGGCTTTTGAGGAGCTCCTCCTCAGGCGGCGGCTGTCTTATTAGTCCAGCTTTCATGAGGGCTTCTAGGCTTTCCCTTGCGTTTTTGATTATTGCGACAGCCCTCTCGTAGAGTTCCTGTCTGCTCAGTTTTATTCTAGCAACGCCTTGTTCTATGGATTTGAGGGCGCACGCCACTGCTTCCCTCGGGAAAACTTCCCACTCCTCCATTCTAGGCAGAATGTCGTCCTCGTGTATACCTCTTTCTTCGGCGAATTTTGCCAGTTCCTCCGCGGCTGCAATGCACATGTCATCTGTGACTGTTTTAGCCCTCACGTCCAACACGCCGCGGAATATCGCCGGGAAGCCTAGGCTGTTGTTAACCTGGTTTGGGAAGTCGCTTCTCCCAGTGGCTACTATGCGGGCTCCTGCCTCTTTGGCTTCCCAAGGCCAGATTTCTGGAATTGGGTTTGCACAAGCGAAGACTATAGCGTCGTCCGCCATGGATGCAACCCACTCCTTCCTTATCGTGCCGGGTCCGGGCTTTGAAGCTGCTACAACAGCGTCCACGCCCTTAAAGGCTTTTGAAATGTCGCCTGTTCTGCCTTCAGTGTTTGTCATCTGGGCCAGCTCATATTTCCACGGGTCTGCCTCCCTTGAGAGATCTTCCCTCCCAGCGTGGATTATGCCTTTAGTGTCAACCATTATGATGTTTCCGGGCTTAACACCCCACCTTATTAGGACGTAGGCTGTTCTAATGTTGGCGGCTCCGGCGCCCACCAAGGTTATTAGGCTTTCTTTTGGATTTTTACCCACTATTTTGAAGGCGTTTATCAAGCCCGCCAATATGACAGTGGCTGTTCCCTGTTGGTCGTCGTGCCAGACTGGAATCTGAAGCCTTTTCCGGGCTTCCTCCAGAACATAGAAGCACTTCGGTTTCTCGATGTCTTCGAGGTTTATGCCGCCGAAGGAAGGCTCTAAAAGCTCGCATGCCCTAACGATTTCATCGGGGTCTTTAGTTTTCAGGCATATTGGGAAAGCGTCAACTCCACCCAAATACTTGAATAGGAGGGCTTTACCCTCCATAACGGGCATGGCGGCTTCGGGACCTATGTCCCCCAAGCCTAGAACACGGGTGCCGTCTGACACAACAGCCACATAGTTCCAACGATTTGTTAACTCGAAAACTTTTTCTGGATTTGCCTGGATCTCCCGGCATGGCGCGGCGACTCCAGGCGTGTACCATATGGCGAAGTCTTCGTAGCTTCTTATAGCGCATTTCGGCATGACTTGAACTTTTCCTTCATAAAACTTGTGCATGGGTGGGGCTAACATGGATGGCTTTTTGGCTTTTGCGAGAAGTTCTTCAACTGTCGGCTTCCTCTCCTCTTTCCCAGTTAAGCACATAACTTTTACTCCTCCACTTTAACCTCGGGTTGGAGATTTGTTGTCTCGTGTATTATAGCTTTAAGGGTTGCGGTGAACTGACTATAAGCTCTGCTTAGACTCGAAGTTGGAACGAAAAATCTGACAATTCATATCCAAAGTTCACAACGCATATTAAAAGTGCTTTTACAAAGGTTAAAACGCGAAGCAGAGTGTTCGATG
>Ga0209183_1000136_pt1 | contig 34318 bp, 31 predicted proteins | sample LHCtaG_2_FD_184120 | JGI IMG/M metagenome (GOLD analysis project Ga0209183, IMG submission 184120) | Hot spring microbial communities from Little Hot Creek, USA to study Microbial Dark Matter (Phase II) - LHC4sed_replicate (SPAdes)... | ecosystem: Environmental > Aquatic > Thermal springs > Hot... | reverse complement strand
TTCTTCCTTAAAATCCGCTATGACAAGTATATCTATGTCTGAGCTCTCATTTATGTTCCCAGTAGCGAATGAGCCGAATAAAATCACTATATACGGGTTTAGGGTCTCAACAACCCTCCTCACATAGGCATCTATCTTCTCAAAAACTTCTCTACTTCTCTCAATATTGACTCTGCGTAGCTTAAGCATCTCTCAGCGATCTCCCTCGTATAATATTTATAGGCTGGCCCGCTCGGATAAAGATTTGGATATCTTGAGCCAATATAATGCCTATCAAGCTCCCTACCATAATCCATGAAAGCCCCAAATGAAAGCTCAATCTTAGATGCCTCATCCAGCAGGTCTGTTACAGAATGCGTAAGCAAAGCCCTATAACCCTTAGAATAGAGAAAACCTTTAAGCGCCTTCTCAGCAGCCTGCTGGGAGAAGAATGCTGATGCATAATAGTTTCCATCCCTTAAACAATCCCTAGCGGTCTTAAGATCAGCCAAAGCCTGATCAAACCACCTTAACCCTTCTTCCAAGTTGCCCATAAAAGCTCTTCCTTACCATTTAATACTTAAGCCTTAATTAACGTTCAGAGGAGAAAAGAGACCTTATGAATTCAACTCCTAACCGTCAACTTCGAAAATAGCCCTTCATGAAGTGTTAGATCCTCACTAGTTTAGTCATCTTCTTATACCATGCGGTTTCTTCAGGTTTTCTTACGTGTATTTCGAAGATTTTTGTGAATTCCTCTTTCGCTATTGCTTCCAGGATCCTCAATTTATCTTCTTCAGTCACTATCAGTATGTCCACGTCACTGCTGTAATTATGTCTTCTCTCAACCACGGACCCAAACAAGTATACCCCAGCCTTCGGATCAACACTCAGCACAATCTCCTTCAGCCTCTCAAGATACATGCCCAGATTATTGAATATCTCCCTCCTCCTTAGAGCATCCCTGACTAAATGCTCACACATACCTCATAACCTCGTCAAATACCCTCTTAACCCTCATAACCTCATCCTCCCTAAAATTCGTTGCCACATACCTTGAGGAAATATATGATTCCTCAAGGAGCTTTAACTCAACAGCATATTCTCTTACAATTCCCCTTAACCTATCATCATTTCTAACATCAGCTAAAAGCTCCAGAAGCCTCCTGACACTGTGGGTTCGAGGGTATGCTACACCCTCCTCTAAAAGACTAGCCTTAACGTTCAGCTGGAGAGCCTGCTCCAAATCAAACATAGCAAGAGCATACATCCCATGTGATAAATGAAACTCATATGTCTGAATATATTCCCTAGACCTCCTTCTTAAAGAATCAACCTCCTCACCACTCAAACTTTTGCCTCCTTAACATAAAATAGGCAAATCATTTTATTTAACGCTGACACTTTAAACCGAATCTTTCCCGCCTCCTTTTCAACTTCCCAAACTATTATAATTATGATCCGCCCTTTAGATATTTCGCTTCGTCCACTCAATAATAGTTATGATGGGCACAGCGCCTAGTACAGTTTTATATCCCTTATGCAGAATAAGATCTACAATAGCGCTCATATCATAAAGTTTCCCCATTAAGCACTCTCCAACCCTTCTAATAGTTATCTCCCCTCTCTCCTCTCCAAAGTATCCTGAAGATCCTCCTCGACTTTTAGGGACGAGGGTTGAAGTTCTTCCCTCAAAACACCTAACTTCCCAATTCTTTTAAGAACCTCTGAGCTAGGCTCCTCGAAAATTTTCGTGAAATCCTCCATCACTACAGCCTCTCAGAACATGACCTCAACTAAAATCAGCTCTTGAGTAGGCATGACAATAAAGTCAACTATAACTGGGTTAATCTACGAGTTTCCCGATTATAAGTTCTATGCCTTTCTCCTCGGCTATTCTTCTAATCTCCCTAGCCGCATCACTTTTTGCTGTAAGTATCACTAGGAACTTTCTAGGCTCCTTGGAATATTTCGCCTTAGCCAGCTCAATCTTCCTAAGCAATTTTGTTATCTCATCAGGTGACTCAGCGTAGCCCGTGACTTCACCAACTATGAGAGGATCCTCAAGAAACAAATTTATCTCCTCACCATAAATGAGGCCCCTCGTAATCTCAGCATCCCCAGGTATTTCACCGGACTTTCTCAAGCTAGCTGATAGGAACTTCCTAACAAACTCTTCGAATGTTAGGCCTGCAAACTTGCTTATCTCGCCAAACCCGCTTATCATAGCGCTCTCTAAGGAGGTTATACGTCTCTCTAACCTGGCATGGCCCTCCTGAAGATGTCTAATAACCTCAAGCATCTTGTTAAAGTCCTCTCTAATCTTGTTAAAGTCCTCCCTAAGCTTGTTAAAATCCTCTCTAAGCTTGTTAAAGTCCTCCCTAAGCTTAATTAGCTCGGCTTCATGCCTATCCAGTCTGCGGAGAATCTCCTCTAATCCAAGTATACCAGCTACAGCATAGCGGAACTCCTCATCCTCCCTTAGGAGAGCGAATATCTTAGCCTTAAGCTCGCTAAGCTCAGAGGACATTTCCATCATCACAAATTAATGTTCTCTGGGCTAATATATATGTTTCATACGTACGCATAACCGAAAAAGGAAGGAAAAAGGTGCATCGTCTCAATAGCTGAAAATAGAACCGTTAACAGATATGCGTCATAAATTTATGATGATCATAATAAAGGTAATAAACCTACATAGAGGGATGCTGAAAATTATTAAATGAAATTTTAGGGGGAAGGGAAACAAAGCAGGGGAGAGAAGAGAAACTGATTTTCATAAGAACTTCAACATTCATTATAATTTATTATAGAATTAACTATGGAAATAGCGAAACTGGCGGGAGAGATGGATGTTGAAGGAAGACTGTGAGGGGCTGGGCTATCTGACTCAATTATACTTGCTACGGCTAAAAAGAGAATGTGAGGATTGTAACTGGAGACAAGCACTTCGCTGCTTAAAAGATGAAATAATCTTTATTTAGTTTGCTTGGGTTAAATGACGTCAGGTTTAATATGTGTCAAGCCTGGTACCTTATCGTATGTTTAACTGTCTCAATAACTCTTTCACGAAGCCTAAAATCCTTCCGGCTGATAAGAGACCATGAGCCTTAATAAAAAAGTAATCAATTAAGGTCTTTAAGATAAAGGTGAATGCTTAAATTATTTTCTTTAGCCGTTAGATGGCAGTATCTTCATGAGCGCTTCAATGTTTGCTTCAATTTCAATGGGTTTTGGGAACTGTTTTAGTATTATTTCCGGATCCTTAAGTCCATGGCCGGTTGCTATGCAGACGACTAGTTCATCCCTGTTTATCATGCCAATTCTCGTTAGCTTTATTAGCCCGGCGGTTGACGCTGCTCCAGCCGGCTCAGCGAATATTCCCTCACGCCGCGCTAGAATCTTCTGGGCTTCAAGTATCTCATCGTCTGAAACTGTTTCCGCTGTGCCCCCGGATTCCCTTATGGCTTTAGCAGCCTTCTTCCAGTTGACTGGTGAGCCTATCCTTATTGCTGTCGCAACTGTTTCAGGTTTCTCGACAAATTCTATCTCATTAAGTTCCTTTTTTATCAGGTTTGCTATTGGGGCGGCTCCCTCAGACTGAACCCCGATCATTTCGGGCAGCTTATCCGCCAAGCCGATCGCGTAAAGTTCCTTAAAGCCTTTCCATATGGCGCTTATGTTCCCAGCGTTCCCAACGGGCACGATAACTTTATCCGGAACCTTACGGCCTAGCTGATCCCATATCTCGAAGGCTATTGTCTTCTGCCCCTCAAGCCTATATGGGTTTATGGAGTTCAGCAGATAAATTGGATGCGTTAAGCATAGTTCTCCGACGATTTTTAGGGCTTCATCAAAGTTTCCCTTAATCTGAACAACCTTGGCGCCGTGAATTATCGCCTGAATAAGCTTCCCGAATGCAACCTTACCTGATGGTATTAGAACGATGCATTCCAGACCAGCCCTGGCTGCGTAGGCTGCCAGAGAGGCAGATGTGTTGCCCGTAGATGCGCATGCAACGCTCTTCATACCCAACTCTAGGGCTTTCGTTACGCCAACGGTCATGCCCCTATCCTTGAAGGATCCCGTTGGGTTCTCACCTTCATTCTTAACGTAAACATGCTTTAAGCCGATTTCACCGGCTAATCTGACGCATCTGTTTAAGGCTGTTCCCCCCTCACCTAGGCTGACAATCTTACTTTCATCACTTATCGGCAGGAGCTCCGCATACCGCCAAACTGAAAGAGGCCTCTTTCTCCAAACCCTGAGGAGATTCAGGGTTTCCTCCTCGTATTCATATTTAATTGTCAGTAAGCCGCCGCACACCCTACACCTATAAATAACCTCGTCAGGCTGGTACACTGAATCGCATTCGCTGCAAACTAAGCTGTAACTTAAAGGCTTCATCCCCTAATCCCATCGATGATTAAACGGCTAATTTATCGGCAAATCAATTTAAAACCTTAACTATTAGAAGGGGGTTTCTACGTAGGACCATTCACCTTCTTACCCGCTGTCCCCTCCATTTTGGCAGATGATGGATTCCACGTATCTCTTAAAAGGCTAGGTGAGTATTTTTCATCTTAAGGCGCATCTAGATGAGAATAGGCTTCCACATGTCAATATACGGCTCCATCGATAGGGCTGTTGATAGAACGCTGGAGATTAAATGTAACACGCTTCAGATATTCACGAGGAACCCGCGCGGATGGACCGCTAGACCGCTTAGAGATGATGAGGTTGAAAGGTTCATAATTAAAGTTGAAAGGAACAATGTTAGTCCTGTCTTCGCCCATATGCCGTATCTGTCAAATTTAGCGTCGCCGAAGGTTGAAGTATACGTTAAATCGATTGAAATGCTTACGGCTGAAATGAACAGATGTGAAAAACTAAGGATTCCCTATTTAGTTACGCATCTGGGAAGCCACCTCGGATACGGCGCTAAAATAGGCTTGGAGAGAATAATTAAAGCCGTAGATAAAGCGTTCTCAATCTCCAGTGGAAGTGTTACGCTTCTCCTTGAAAATACCTCTGGGGCAAAGAACAGCATAGGCGGTTCACTCAGCGATCTCCAATATATAATTGAGCGAACAGCCTATCCGGATAAGATTGGAATATGCTTCGACACATGCCATGCGTTCGCAGCGGGCTACGACCTAAGAACCGAAGAGGATATAGAGAAGATCCTTAAGGAGATTAGGGAGACGGTGGGCTTCGCTAAGCTGAAACTGGTTCATTTAAACGACTCCCGCGGCGACTTAAACTCACACATAGATCGCCATGAACATATAGGCTTAGGAAAGATTGGGGAGAAGGGTTTCAAAAACATATTGCGGAGCGAATTTGCAAGCCTACCGCTAATACTCGAAACACCTAAAAATGGTGCGAGAAGCGACCTAGAAAATTTAATAAAAGTGAAGGAGCTGGTGGGAGCTAAATCGCATTAGGTCCGTCTCTCAACGACGCTACACCATCATATCCCAGAATGGTATCCCGCATAGTAATAGGCTACACTGATCCTTAAAGGGGAATATGCGCTTATAAAAATGAGAAGCCGACGCTGAACCATTAGGAAGGCTGCTACTATGGATTTGGGGGATGCAAAATAGGGGGGAGAACCCTTCTAGGTCTCTGTCTCTCCGTCAGCGGGAGAATAGCTAAGCCGTGTAGGTGACGTTGCCCTCTGTAAGTCGAGACGTTGGAAAATATGGGTGAAAACATATAGATTAATCTGAAACCTATTGTTTTATTGCAGTGTGAGAGGGGCACGCCGGGGTATCTGGATGAACGCGCTTACATGTTTAAGCTGCGGCTTAACAATTGAGACCGATATGCCTGAATATAGATGCAGGGAATGCGGCGGAATGCTTGAGTATGTAATCGACCGTGAGAAGCTAAGGAGCCTGAAGCTTAAGGGGGAGATAACATTTTGGAGGTATCGGCCTCTACTGCCAAGGGTGAAAAATATTGCAACCATGCATGAGGGTGGAACACCCCTATATAGGGCTAGGCGCCTAGCCGAAAAGATTGGTTTATCAAACCTCTATTTGAAGGATGAGACTAGGAATCCAACAAACTCCTTTAGGGATAGAGCCGCGGCGCTTATGGTTTCAAATATGCTGGACCTAGGCTTCGCAACCGCTGTCTGCGCGTCAAGCGGCAACATGGGCGCATCGCTCGCCGCATACTGCGCGAAATATGGCATATCATGCCATATTATAGTTCCAGAATATGTGGATGTTGGGAAGATTGCTCAAATGATAATTTATGATGCCATAATTGAGGAGCACGGCGTTACAGTAGATGCATCGATAAAGAGGGCTGAAAAACTCGCTGAGGAGACGGGATGGTATCAGGCGACATCAGCCTTAAATCCCCTAGTGATTGAAGCGCAGAAAACCATAGCCTTCGAGATCGCTGAGCAGATGGATGCCCCTCCGGATCTAATCATTGTGCCCATGGGAAGTGGGGGGACAATCTACTCATTATGGAGGGGCTTCAGGGAATTCTACGATCTGGGAAGAATTAAAAGCATGCCCAGGTTGGTTGGCGTTCAATCAAGCGGCTGCCCGCCAATAGTTAACGCGTATCTTGGCAAAAGCGAAGAAACTGAAAACCCGATGACTAGGGCGACAAGCATATTCGTGCTCAACCCGATGAGGAAGGATTTAGCCATAAAAGCCATGAGGGAATCAGGGGGACAAGCGGTTACAGTTTCAGACCAGGAAATTTTAGAGGCTGAGCAGGAAATAGCCAGAATGGAGGGCTTATTCGCTGAGCCGGCGAGCTCAGGAACCGTAGCGGCGCTTAAGAAGCTCCTGCAGGAATCCCTCATTGAGAGGGATGAAAATGTCGTCTGCTTGATAACTGGAAGCGGATTAAAAGCAACCGACGTTTTACAGGCATTATCTAAAAGGCGGAAGGTTGCGCTCCTAGGCGCTGAATTCAGCACAAAAGAGAAGATCCTTAGGATAATATCGAAAAAGAAGACTTACGGCTACGAAATATGGAAGGATCTGGGAAGAACAATGACTAGGGCGGCAGTATATCAGCATCTGAATGAGCTGCAGAGCCGAGGATTAATATCAATTCACAGCGAGGGTGGAAGAAGATACTTCCTGATAACTGAAAGAGGCAGGCAGATTCTAAAAGCCATGGATGAGGTGAAAGCGCTTCTTTAGATTTCAGCAATAAACCTTATATATAGGATAGTTGTAACTATACTAGAAAAGTTACATCTATACTATTAACTCACTGAGGAAGGTGCGCATCATGAAGCCTCTAAAAACCGGGGAGAAAAACCCGGCTCTAACTCTAGGATTATCCGCAATCTCAATAGCCCTAGTCTGCATAGCAACAATGTTCTTCCAGGTGTATGTTCCAGCAACGAGGGGTTTCTTCAACATTGGCGAATCAATGGTTTTCTTATCCGCTCTACTCTTCGGGCCATTCGTGGGGGCATTAGCGGGCGGAGTTGGCTCAATGCTTGCCGACATTTTACTCGGATACCCCTATTATGCTCCAGCAACGTTAATTATAAAAGCCGCTGAGGGTTTCCTAACCGGCTTCTTAAATGGGCGGAGCCCCAAACTTAGCAGGGTTAAATGGGCGGCGCTCTCCCTATCCCTCGGGCTGTTAGCCGGCGGGCTGCTGGCAGCGGTGGGTACGCTCTTCTATAGCGGGCACATTGAGCTCACTTTAGGGCGGATGACGTTGACGCTTGAGATTCCGGCGCTTTTCTGGCTAGCTTTAGGGCTCATAATTGTTCTCTCCACATCCGTTATAAGTCTGGCCGCCAGCCCGGAGGTCGGATGGATGATCCTATCCGTAACCATAGGAGGCTTCACAATGGTTTTAGGCTACTTCATATATGAAATGTTCTTTATAGGCTGGCTCTTCGGCATAGAAGCCTACGCCGTCGCTGAGGTGCCGTTTAACATCGCCCAGATGATAATAGGATCCATGGTGGCAATCCCAGCGGCAAAGGTTATTCGGAGATTCTTTCATCTAAGCGAATAAGACGCGTAGGCTGCGCATTATATGCACTGCTTAATGCGCTGGGAAAAGTTTTTCATCAGCGTCATTCTCAATTAATATTTTGGTTATGGGCTCATTTAAAAACGCTTTAAACGCGATCAATGAGTTCGTGAGCCGCGAATCCCAAGATAGGGAAGTTTTAGGCATAATGGTTTTCGGCAGCTTCGCTAAGGGAAAACTCCATGAGGACAGCGACGTAGATATCTTGCTGCTTAAAAATGGCGGCGCATATGCTAGGAGAATGGAGGAGGTTGACGGCTTAAGCTTTGAGGTTTATAGGGCGCCCATAAAGGTCTTCACGCCGCCATTCCATCGTGGGGAAAGACTTCTATTCGACATGTTTCGCCTGCAAGTGCTGAGGTCTGGGAAAATCATCTATGATCCGTGGGGAATACTGGATCATCTTAGAATCGAGGCATGTGCATCCAGAATTCCCGCATCTTATGTGGAGAAGACATTGGAGAGAGTTAATGCGAAAATACGCTGCGCTGAAGATCTCCTTCGGACAGGGCGTTTACGGCTCGCTGAATCTGAAATCCTCAGCGCCTCCACAGATGCCGCCAGAGCTCTGCTGCTGAATGAAAATGTGCCGGAGATAAATACGCCTAGGTTGCTCCTTCCATATCTCCGCATTAAAAACCCTGGATTCTATCGTATATTCCGTGAAATTCATGGATTAAATGGGCTGAGTAGAAGCGATGTAGAATCATCCCTCACCGATCTCTTACGCAGATTGGACGCTATCTCTGGGAGGATCAAGGAGGATTGGACCTTAAACCTAATTGAGAAGGCAAAAATTGAAGCTCTTAACGCTAAAGATTGCTTAAAGCATGGGGATTATGAATCAGCAATGCTGCAGATTAGACTATCGGAATCAATGCTCAATCATCCCTCATTAATGGGTTTTCTGAGAAAAAGTGAGATTGGAAATCCTGAAGCGCACAGCCTAGAATACTCCTCAATCAATGAATACATTGATATCATGAAAAGAATTGTTAAGGCAAGAAGGATGATTCGCATTACACCATGAGAGGCGGAGGCTTAGGCTGAATGCGTAGTAGAATTAGCGATTTTGAGATTAGAAGGATCCTATCCGAATATAGGGTTATTGCGGTGGTTGGCTTATCAAGAGATCCCTCAAAGGACAGCTACAGGGTTGCTGAATATTTAAAGAGGAATGGTTTTAAGGTAATCCCCATAAACCCAAAAACCAGCAGAATCCTGGATGAAGCTTGCTATGGAAGCCTACTTGAGGTTCCTGTTGAGGTTCAAAGGGAAATTGAGATCATTAACATTTTCAGACCATCCGATCAGGTGCTGCCCATAGTTGAGCAGGCGATTCAAATAAGAAAGTCTTTCGGAAAGCCTTATGTTATCTGGATGCAATTGGGCGTAATTAATGAGTTGGCGGCTGAAATCGCTGAGGAGAATGGATTAATAGTTGTGATGGACAGATGCATCATGCGGGAGCATAAACGTTTTTTCGGCAGCTAATTTTTATCACCCGGCTGCCTTTTAGGCATGTATTGGGCTAGGATCATCGCGTGATCCTTATCATAGGGTTCTAAATGGATGACCTGATGTATTTGGAAGCCGTTTCTCTCAAGGACAGCGATTTCTCTTTTATAAACCTCGCTTGGCTCCTTTGTTACATCTACGCTTCTGGCTTTTATTGCTAACATTATCCACCCATTTGTCTCTAGGAAAATCTTCGCGTTGTTTACAAGTATCTGCGCCTGCTCAGGTTGAGCGATATCGCAATATATTACGTTAACCTTCTCAACAATATTCACGTATTTCTCCGGCAGCCTAGCGTCAGCTAAGATTGGCGACATGTTAGGTCGGAACCTGCATACATTATCTATGAGCTCCTTAAGCGGCCTAGGGGCGAATTCTACGCAGAAAACATGCCCATTTTCACCCACAATGTCCGATACATGGCTTGCCGTTGTGCCTGAGGCTGCACCCAAATAAAGAACTTTACTTCCATCTTTAATGGGCAGGATTTTTAATCCCTTCAGAATTGCGGCGGCAATCTTACTCCTGTATGGATCCCAGAGCCTATATTCCCCATCCTTATGCTTTATTAGGCGCTCTCCGTAGACAGATCTGCCGGGTGCCAAATTTTTTGACGCTATCCTTCGGCTTCCATCCTCAAGGGTTACTTGGTAAACCCCATTGAACTGGGGGGTGGGTTCAACCTTAACGGTCATGCAGCCCTCAACCTCCATTTATCTTCCAGACCTAGATTTCCCATGCTTTTTCTTAGGCTTTTTAATCTTCGGCTTAGGTTCAGGATACTTCTTCTCTATCTCCTCAACCCTTCTTTTCAGATCCTCCATAAGCTTGTCACCTATGTAGTTCCCCGTGAAAGCATCTGTTCTAGCGGCTATTACGAGCTTTCCGGCTAAAGCTCTGGCTATTTTCCCCCTAAGCCAGCGTTTCGATCTATAGATTAATGCATGCTGAAAGATTATTCCATGCTTAGGCGGCTTCGATCCTGTTGTGAGGAATCTGAAAAGCGCTTTTTCAGCCCCTAAAACCTGCACCGTGCTAGCCGGCATCTTAGCTAGGTTTTCAAGCCCCCCTGCAAGCGCTATCAGCCTAGCGCCGAGGGATGACCCAGCTACGGCTTTCAGGTTTGGCGCAACATCCTCAATTAACGAGTCAACATATTTTTCCAGGTTTGATCTTACCTCATAAAGCTGCAGGATGTTTTTTGAGATCCTACGGATCTGCTCGATGTCAACATCTTCCAGATCGGCGCCCATCGATGATTTGGCTGACTGCTCTATCTGCATGGCTTTATTCTTCGGGAAACCTTCCTTCTCAAGCTTTTCAACGGTGAAGTTTTCCCTATGCCCAAGCGTATAAACCAGCCTAGCATATGTTTCATGTCTATCTATTAGGCGGCTTAGCTCAGGGAAGTGAACCCCATACCATTCTCTTAACCGGCTCATGAAGAGATTCAACGTCTGATCAAGATCATCAATGGCTTCAATCGCCTGAACTATTAGCAGATCCCTCTTCCCAGCCGCCTTCCTAATTCTAAGCTTCGAGAGCTCAACAGTTACTTCCCTTACCCAACGCGTTATTTCCGCCGGTTCTCTGAAAAAACCTAATTCAACACCTATTTCACCCATCCTTCCACGAAGCCTAAGGCTTAATTCAACCAGGTTTCCAGCTTCAGCCTCAACGTTGAGCTCTTTTCTTGCAGCGTTAGCTACTTCCTGACTTTCAAATATGAAGCCTTCATAGTTTTTCCTCCTCAGCCTTTCTATGAGGCTTCTTATCTCGGGTATTATTCTCCCATGCTCAACTTCAAATAGTTTCTCAGCTACCTTGGCAGCATCCTTCGGAAAAACTTCTTTATCCATTATCTCCCCATTTTCATCCAATCCGAAGATACCTATGAGGCTTGATATTACTGACGCCTTCAAATCTTCCACCGCACTACTTTATAAAACGGCACTCCATTAAATATGTATTTGCCGGATAAAAACTAATATTAATGCGGGGAAAATAAGCTTTTAAATCTGAAGGATGGTTCTGAAATGGAGGATCATAATGTAGAAACGCTCATTCTTAAAACCGAAATATCCGGGCTAATCATGCCGAACCCAACCATGCTTGCATCCGGAATCCTCGGATCTTCAGCCAGCATGCTAAGAGAGGTTGCCAATTCCGGAGCAGGAGCTGTTGTGACCAAATCCGTTGGGCTGAAGCCTAGCAGCGGATACCCAAACCCTACGCTTATCCAGGTTGACTGCGGACTGCTGAACGCTGTTGGGTTGCCAAATCCTGGAATACATAAGTTTACTGATGAGATAAAAGATTTAATAGACTTAAAGATTCCGCTAATAGTCAGCGTATTTGGCTTCTCACCGGAGGAGTACGCTGAAGCCGCTGAGGTTGCATGCGATGCCGGAGCAAAAGCTGTTGAACTTAACCTCTCATGCCCGCATGTTAAGGGAACCGGGAGCGAGATCGGTCAGGATCCGAAAATGGTTAAGCGCGTTATCAAGATTGTTAAGGGATCCGTTAATAGGCCTGTTTTCGTAAAGTTAACCCCAAACACGGCTAGGATAGATCTGCTCGCTGAGGCAGCTGCTTCAGCGGGCGCGGATGCTATAACGGCGATAAACACTGTGAGAGCCATGGCTATAGATATTGAAACCTTCATGCCCATACTAGCCAACAAGTTCGGCGGCTTATCTGGAGCAGCCATCAAGCCTATAGCGGTTCGATGCATTTATGAAATCTACAGGGTGGTTGATATACCAATAATTGGATGCGGCGGAATAAGAACATGGATGGATGCCGTTGAATTCATGTTAGCCGGGGCGTCAGCGGTTCAAATAGGTTCAGCAATAGCCCTAGAAGGCTTATCAATATTTAAATCCATATGCAACGGCCTCTATGCCTACCTAGAAAAGAAGGGTTTTAGGAGCGTTAGGGAAATTGTCGGTTTGGCACATAAAAAATAATCTGCTAAGAATAGTTAGGATCCTGCGGGTTAAGCCGGAAAACCCCCATGTTAAAACCTTAACCTTCAAGGATGATCTGTGTTCTTCAGCTAACCCGGGGCAGTTCATCATGGTTTGGATTCCAGGGGTTGATGAGATACCATTAAGCATATCAATGGTTCACCCAGATGGCTTAGCATCAGTAACCGTTGCCGAGGTCGGTGAGGCAACCAAAGCGCTTAACAGCATGAGGGTTAACGACCCAATAGGTGTTAGAGGGCCGTTCGGAAACCAATTTGAAGTTTATGGTAAGAGAGCCCTCATCGTCGGCGGTGGGACGGGGATGGCGCCGCTGTTAATGCTTATAGGCAGGATGCTTAAAGAGGATGTTAAAGCTGTTGTGATTGAGGGGGCTGAAACAGTAAATAAAATAGTTTTTCTAGAGGAGCTGACGGATTTATCTAGAATGCATAGTGACAGCATTAAGGTTTTCTTCACAACTGAGGATGGGAGCTACGGCGTCAAGGGGCTTGCAACCAACCTCGCTGAGGAAATTCTTAGCGAAGAAAAATTTGACGTTGTCTACGCCTGCGGCCCAGAGGGGATGATCCGCAAGGTTTACGAAATAGCTGAGCAATATTCAGTCGATATGCAGGCCAGCCTAGAACGCTATATGAGATGCGCCATAGGAATATGCGGGAGCTGCGTGATAGGAAGATACAGGGTCTGCAGGGATGGACCGGTTTTCAGTAAGGCGCAGATGAGGGAGATGGGAAATTATCTTGGAAAAATCAGGTATAACGAGAGGGGAGAAAGAGTCCAAATATGATTCAGCCGGTTTACGTAAGTTCATATATAACATGGAATATTAAGCAAAAATTATACGGGCGGGATTTATAACGGTCAATTCTGACCATTTTTCTCCTCCTTCTCTTCTTTTAAAATGTCCTCGATTCTCTTTAGGATTGGCGCCTCCTTCGTTTCGAGCTGCCTATTCGCTATTATTGCGTGTATTTCTCTCGGTTTCGGTATGCCGTAAAGTGAGAAGTAAGTTGCGGCTCTAGGTCTGTTCACACCCCTTTTTCCACCGAAACTTATTCCCAGAAATCTTTTCCGATCCTGCGCCGCAGCAGACACTGATGCTAAAGCAGCGTCTTCCCCAAGCCCGAAGCTTGAGGCCGATATGGGCGTGATCGTGCCATAATTAAAGATTCTGCCCAGAACCCCCTGATTTATATGTATGTCAGTTATTTTATCATACATTATTTCCCGCATTTCCTTCCCAATGAACTTTTTAATCATTACAATCCTATAGTTTGTTACGAAATATCTATGCCCTTTTCGGTAAGCCTCTATAAGGAATAAACCAATTAAAGCCGCTGGAACCAAAAGCCATACTTTAATCAGAGGCTTAGGTATGAAATTTATCTTGTAAGGCGTGAGAAAATAAAGTTCAAGTAGTGTCCCAGCAAGCCCCAGCAGAACCATGTAAAACAGAGGCATCTTACTAACCCAAAAAACACCTATCAAAAGCCCGCTTAATACTAAAATTGCCCAAAACATTATGAATAATAGGAGATCCTCAGGTTTTACACCTGGCACAAAATTGAAAAGCAAATTTAAAATCTCCATGATTTTCTGATCCGACTTTATGTAACCGTAGGCTTGATTTAGGATGACGGCTATAAGCACCAGATACATGTCGGTGAGGTAATATTTAAGAAATGATAGTGGATGAGGCTTAGCGGAAACATCTATAGTTTCACCCTTCAAGAGATCGAATCCCGGCTTCATCAACATATGGATCACGACGCATTAGGAAATTAACACACTAAATAATAACTCTTTTGAATAGGAAGCCCTCTGCCACATAGACAGGTGGATTTAGAAACTTATGCTACGCTATTTATATATTTATTTATCGCTTAACCCGTCTAAGCCAGATTTTAAGTGTTTCACCAGATAGGCTGTAGGTTGCTGAATGCGCGTCTTCAGGCGGGCTGCCCCTTCTTATGAAGACTGATAATGTTTCGGCAGCTATATATTCACCGAAGTCTTCGAAGACGGATGTTAAGATGGGGCCGGCTTCATAGTATGTTTCAATCTGATCCGCTATGTTAAACCCAGCTTCTTTTCTCTGGTTTTGTATTCGCCTAACTATGTCACGCGCAAGCCCCTCCATTTTTAGATTCTCAGGTATGGCGATATTTACGCCAACGATTATTCCTTCCTCTTCAGAGATTGAGTATCCGCTCCTGGGCTGGGTCACTATCTTGATTTCCTCTGGAAGTATCATCATATTTTCATTTTCAATGATCAGATTCAAATGTCCCTTGCTTTCTAGGGAGGCTATCGCTTCCTCAGGGTTAATTTGACTAATAGCCTCCTGGATCTTTGGAAAGAGCTTACCGTATTTTCTGCCAAGCGCTTCCGGAATGGGCTTTATAACATGCTCTATTAGCTCATTTCTATCAGTTGTTAGGGAAATGTTTTTCACGTTCAGCTCCTCAATGATTAGACCCCTAAATTTCTCAATGCGTCTAATGATCTCTTCATCAGCCACAATCTTTGCTTCGGCAAGCGGCTGACGCAATTTGATTCCAGATTTGCTGCGTGCGGATCTACCTAGGCTGCAAACCTTAATCGTCAGATCCATATCTGTCATAAGATCTCTGTCAATCATTCTCTCATCAGCAACGGGCCAATCGTTGTGATGGACACTTTCCGGAGCGTTCGGATCAACGCTTCTAACTATGTTCTGATAGATCTCTTCCGTCAGGAAGGGTATGAAGGGCGCGAGGATCTTGATGAGGGTTGTTATGCAGGTGTACAGCGTAGTGTATGCGGCATTCTTATCGTCATCTCTCTCACTCTTCCAGAATCTGCGCCTAGATCTTCTAATATACCATGTTGAGAGTTCATCGACAAACTTTTCTATCGAGATCGCCGCATCATATGGGTTATAATCATCAAGATACCTTGTTACGTCTTTGATCAGCATGTTAAGTTTGGAGAGTAGCCACTTATCTAATAGCGAAAGCGCCTCGTAGGGGACAGCATTCCTCGGGGTCCACTCATCCAGATTAGCGTAGGTTACGAAGAAGCTGTATATGTTCCAGAGTGGAATTAGGAAACGCCTCTTGATCTCATCTGCCCTCTTATAGCCAAATAGAAGGTTTGTCTCAGGCTTATTGGTGCAGTACATCCAGCGCATAACATCCGCACCCATTGTTTCAACAGCCTCATCGAACCATATGGCATTACCCCATGACTTATGCATTTCACGTCCATCCTCGCCTAAAACGAGGCCGTGCCCAAAGCAGACTTTGAATGGCGCCTCACCCTCCATGATTGTGCTCATCGCAAGCATAGCGTAGAACCAATTTCTAAATTGCCCTGGAAGGGATTCGCAGACCAAATCCGCCGGGAACCATTTTCTCCAGTAATCCCGGTCATATCTGTAGCGGAGCGTTGAGTAGGAGACTATGCCGGCGTCAAGCCATGGGTTGCCTACGTCCGGTATGCGTGACATAAGCGTGCCGCATTTGGAGCATTTAATCTTAACAGCGTCAACCCATGGTCTATGCGGCGTATGCCCTTCAAATATCTCCCATCCCTCAACAGCCCTTGCCTTAAGCTCCTCCTCTCCGCCTATAACCTCGAATCCTCCACATTTCGGGCATTCCCATATTGGCAGCGCTAAGCCCCAGTAGCGCTTCTTAGATATCATCCAATCCTCCATGTTTTGGAGCCAATCCATCTCCTGCTGTAATCCGTACTCCGGTATCCATCGAACCCTCTTGGCGACCTCCATTATTTGATATCTTAAGTTTCTAGATTTCTCCTCTTCAGTGATTTCCTCAAGGGGTTTACCGAGTTTTTCACCCATCGATATGAACCATTCGTCCACTAGGCGGAATACGAGTTCGCTGCCGCAGCGCCAACAAACTGGGTAACGGTGAACATAATCCTCAACTTTAAAGAGCAAACCTTTCCTCTTCAAATCCTCAATAACCGGCTCCGCTGAATCATAAACATGCATTCCGGTGAATTTTCCGAAACCCTCGATGAACACGCCGAACTCATTAAGCGGCGCAACGATCGGTAAATTGTAGATTTTTCCAAGCTCAAGGTCCTCCTTGCCGCAGCCCGGCGCAATATGAACTATGCATGTGCCCTCCTCCTCGCTCACTTCATCCCATAATATTATCCGATGCGCATTTACAGCTCCGGAATCCTTTTCAGCCGGCAGCTCATCGAATGGTCCATCATAGGCCCAGCCTTCCATATCGCAGCCCTTAATCTCCTCAAGGATTTCGTAGCTCCCCTTTGGCAAGGTTCTCTCCAGGGCTGGTTTGCCGAGATATAAATATTCATCGTTATATTTGATTTTCACATACGTTATGTCCGGATGAACAGCGGCTGCAACATTAGACGTTAGGGTCCACGGCGTTGTTGTCCAAACCAATAAGGATTCTTTTTCCCTACCTTTAAGCGGAAACTTGAGGGTTAAGCCCGGATGGGTTAGCTCCCTATAGCCTTCCGTTACGATCTCATGCTCCGAGAGGGCTGTTGAGCATCTTGGGCACCATGGCATCACATCTCTGCCTTTATATATCCAGCCCTTCTCGTAGCATTTCTTAAGCATTCGCCAAATCATATAATTATTCTCATCTGAGAAGGTGAAGTATGAACCCCCTATCTCCGGAGAGCCGAGCCGCCCAACAATTTTCTCAACTGTATCGGTGATTAAGCCATTAGCGCCCTTAATGGTCACAATTTGACTTGGATTTTCTAAGCAGTCTGCTAAATAGCGCAGTAGATCCGGATCATTCCAATCCATCCAGTAGCCTAAGCGTATAGACTGCTCAGTCTGTATGGCTGCGTAACGCAGCGCCCTCTGCTTACACTTCTTAACGAATTCAGCTATACCGTAGGCTTCAATATCTCTTTTAGATTTAAAGCCAAGTTCCCTCTCAACCTCAACCTCAATCCATAATCCTTGACAGTCAAAGCCGTTTTGATATCGCAGCTCATGCCCCTGCATCGCCTTAAACCTTTGGAATAAATCCTTATATGTGCGCCCCCAGGCATGGTGAACCCCCATTGGATTATTGGCGGTTATAGGTCCATCCATGAAGGACCATGGTTTCTTACCCATATTTAGGGCTACACGCTTCTTGAACGCGTTGGTTTCAGCCCAAAACTTCAGTATTTTATGCTCAAGTTTTGGGAAGTCAACCGTCGGAGGAACTTCCTTAAACATTCACATCACTACCCCTCTGAAATATGTAGAATTGAATATAAACCTATAGATTCCGGCATATTGGAATCTCACAGGAGGCGGGCGCTGAAAATTAGCCTTTGATTTGACGTCCACCTCTCATCCTATCACACCACTAAATACATCTTATCCTCGGAAATATAAGAATTGCTGAAACTTAATAATCCAGTTATAAAGATGCTGAATTCAAAGTTTAAAAATTAATTCATTTTCGCCTGTTCCTCCTGTTTCCCCGCGATTTCAGCCGCATGATTGCTTATGAAGAAGAATCTTGTTTCACCCATTGTCTTCACGTTCAGCTGTCTTATCTTCGCAATTATCGGAAAGTCCTTCACGACTTCTCCCAATATTAGACAGTAATGGGGCGGTAAATCGCGCACTATAGACACCGTTGTCTCCGCATCGACTTTCGCTGCCCTTGAAATTATTTCTAAATCATGCTCATTTACAAAATTGAATAGAAATATGTTGTCTGCTTGTCGATAAATGTTTTCTCGAATAGTGTTCGGTTGATTAGTTATGAATGTTGTGAAAACCCCGAAATGCCTCATTCTTGTGACAACATCATCCCAGTAGGTTTCTCTAAGATATAAGTGCGCTTCTTCAGCGAAGAGAAACACAGCTCTGATTCTCCATTGGGACAGTAAATCCTGAAGTTTAGCCAAAACGTACTCAACGACTATTTGCCGATCTATCGATGACAAATTGCTCAAGTCCAGTATTATTGCTCCTCCGCCGCTATTCTCGGTTTCCCGTAGGAGAACCTCAAAATCCACAGCTTCGGAGGGGTTATCTGTGAAAAAATTCGAATGTAAAAGCGTATAGTAACGTGAAAATAAAGCGTCCTTAACCTGCTGGTTACACTGCCATCTTCTGATTGCCTCGCTGAGCTCATGAAATGAAAGTATGTTCCTCTCTTCTAGGAAACGCCATATATGCCTAAACTCTCGAGCTGATGTTCCCGGAAGATCAAGAGCATAAGTGAGAATCCTCATCATTACAGGGAGGCTTGCTTGTGAGAGAGTTATTTTAAAGTTTGCTCCCGGAACCAGAACATGAATTTTATCGGAGAACTCGTTTCTTTCACCGTTTACGTCTAATCCCAGGTTTTTATATTCGCCGTTAAGATCTAAAATTACAACTGTTGCACCATGCGTAATAAGCCCTAGAACAAGGATTTTAGATAGGTGAGATTTACCTGTTCCCTTCCTTCCAGTTATTATGTTAAGTTTTCCATCAAGGTTGCATGCATCTATAACGATGGGTGTTTCCTCAATCGTTTCACCCAAGTTTATTGGGAGAACGCTTCTCATACCAGATGCTTCCATCAATCTTTTTATTGGCAGCTTCCTTATAACGGAGTGAGTTCTGGAAGGCAGCCATGAGCTGTCAGGGCTTATCTTCCCATCTTTCATTGTCCCATGAATCTTACATATGAGCAGACGTGCATCCTGAACGTAGAGTATATGCGATGTTATATCAAATGGGTCGACATCTTCGCCTTTAATCGGGTCATCTATCAGAGGCTCCCGAAGCAGTTCTTCCATTATTCCGGGAATGTTAGCAAATTGTATATCTATAACTTGAACAATCATTGATTTACCAGCCTTCTTATCTTCAATTATAAGGTAGCCGCCCTTCTCGACATCCTCATCTGGAAAACTAATGATCTGCATCGTATTTCCAGTTTTCTTATACAGGCGCATGCCCACTAATCTCCAGCGCCGCCTGTTCCAAACGGTCCAAAAAGGGCTTTCCTAATGCTCGGCAACGTAACAACATTCAACCCATATTTTTTGGCTATGAAGCGCTGTATGCCTATAACGTCACTGGCAGTGAAAGTTGAGAATATATGAGCCAAGCGTAATGCTTCCGGATAACCCTGAAACATAAGTTCATTTCCAAGGAGCTTTCTAACGGCTTCTATCCGCAGATCTCTAGGCAGCGCCTTATCTATGTCAACCCTGAACGGGTACCCCTTGTCATTCAGTTTGGCAACGTAGATTTTCCCGTAGAGACGCATGCTCCTAGAGGATGCTGAAAGCATCTGCTCATCAATCTCAAGAAGGCACGGCATGCTCTGCTTGGCAATCAAATCTGTAATCTTCCTTCCGAGAAACCTGATGGTTGAAGCCTTAGAGAACGATAGGACAACGTTCGAGTTATCCCTTGCAGTCTTCAATATGCTAGGTAGGGCATCCTTGGAATTATTAGGGGCTCTAGAAGCTAATGAACCATCCCAAAGAATTATGCTATTGCATGCAGACGCTGAAATCATCATTTGAATCCATCTCTCCAATGCGCTGCATAGGCGGCTTTGCAACTCAATAAGGAAGGAGAGCTTCGAGATTGAGCCGAGGGGTTGATAATGCTCAAGTAATCCTTGAATCTCCCTCTTATTGTCTTCCGTTATATGAAATGGAAATGGTCCTATGCGCAAATATCTGTAGACCCTCTTCTCACCCCATACGACAGCGCCCCTTACAGCGCATATGGCCCCCTCCTCAGTTTCGCCTATCCTGATGCTTGAAACATCGATGGCTACTATAGGGGTCTCACTGATCATGGGCTCTATGGGTGAGATCATTGAAAATGCTTCTTTACCATAAATTTCTATAACGTCTTCGACCTCTCCTTGAATTTCAATTCTTTCAGATGGCAGATCGGTTAAATTGATCCATGGTTGAAAACACTTGTTTCTTATCTCGCTCATAGAGGTCAAACTTAAGTTGATGAGCCTTCTTGGAAAGCTGGATGATTCGAAAATTTGGGGAAAATTATATTTTGGTGTTGTTGCATAATGTAATTGTTCAATCAACAACATTCACCAACTTATAGTTTAGGGATGTCGTATATAAATGTTGCGCATGAACAAAATGTGCAATTCAATAAACAACAATAAGTGAAAGATAAATGTCCGAGAGAAGCGAGGAGAAACCCCCCGTCCAAATAAAAATGAGGGTTGGAAACTTGGAATTCGAGATAAGCTGCAGAGAAGATCAGGTTAAAGATGTCGTAGATAAAGTTTTGTCAAGCGTTTCGAGCTACGTGGCAAGACAAGCGCCCGCGCCAAGCGCAGCCGCAGCTCAACCGGTAAGATCCGAGACTTGCAGAGGGATAATTGAGCGCCTTTGGGGTGAGGGCTGGTTCGCTGAGCCGCGCTCGTTAGATGATGTTCATAGGGAGATGACTCGTTTAGGCTATCATTATGATCGAACAGCAGTTGCGCATGTCCTACTCGATCTTGTCAGAGATGGAATTTTAACTAGGGAGGGAAGGGCTAAAAGATATTTATATATTCAGAAGCGTCCTCCCCCCGTAGCAAGCCAAATGGGAGCAACCTAAAGATGATTAAGGATTCAGAGATCACCTCTAAGGTTCTCGTTCTCTCACACTGCCTGCTGAATAAGAGCACAAGGTGGTGGCAAAATAACAAGCCCATTGAGAGAAATAGGGGTTTAGCCTCGCAGCTAATTGAGCTCGCCTCCATGCTTAATGTCGGCGTTATACAGATGCCTTGCCCGGAGTTCACTCTATGTGGAAATCCGCGTCCCCCAAGAACGAAAGATGAGTATGAAATGTTGCCCGGTTTTATAGAACACTGCGGCAAGATGGCTAAGCTGGTGGCGGAGCAGATTAAAACTTTAATAACAATGAGCGAGAAGCCGCGTATAGAAATTTTGGCTGTTATCGGCGTCAAGCGGTCCCCCTCATGCGCGGTTAACAGCGCAATACGCAGAGTGGGCTGCGGGAAGCATGCTGAGGAGGAGGGAATCTTCATGGGCTTCTTGAGGAGGGAATTGTTGAAGGAGAATTTAAGCCCGCCATTTTTAGAGTTCGATTTTGATAAACCTGAGGAAATAAAGGGGGATCTAATTAAAGTGTTTAACATTTGTTAACTTTTTACTTCCAGCGCGCGATTCCTCATCTATTTCTTAGAGGCTCTAATCTGACTTAAAATTATTTTTAATTCATCATCGCCTATAACGTTTAATTCATAGAGTTTTTGGGCAACATCCCTGATGCCTAAAACTGCGTGGAGATTAACGTTTATATCTGCAAGTTTATCTTTTCCACCTTCCTCTCTGTCTAGCAGGACAAATGCGTCTGATACTATTCCCCCCTCTGCTCTAACAGCCAGAGCTGACTTTTTAAGGCTTAACCCTGTTGTAACCAGATCGTCTACCAATAGAACTTTGTTGCCCGGCATTAGGACGCCTTCCACTCTTCGTTCTCTACCTTTAAGCTTCCGCTTTTGGCGCACATACAAAAAGGGTTTTTTAAGGTTATATGCAACCACAGCGCTTAATGGTAAGCCGGCTGTAGGTATGCCCGCTATTCTATCAAAATTTTCTAAACCAATCTCGTTTTTTATGAACTCAACAATTATTTCAGAAATTTTCGCAAAAGCATCAGGAAAGCTAGATATAACCCTTAAATCGATATAATATGGCGTGATTTTGCCGCTTGGAAGCTTAAAGGCGCCAAATTCTATGGCGTTCGTCTTCTTTAAAATTTGACATATTTCTAAAAGAACAGATTCCTTCTTAAACTCTGCGAACCCTTTGGTGGACATGCATATCCCACATGAGATTATAGATCGTTTCATCTTAAAAGGTTGATTCTCGAAATTAAAAAATAGCGGTTTACGTCATTTATTTAGCGGAGGATGATATCTATTGGAGAGCCTCGTTGAATTCGCTATTAACAGCGCCGGGGACATGGGCGCGGAGTATGCTGAAGCAAGGTTACAGATGGATTTTCGCGAATCCATAATCATGAAAAATGGCATTCTTGAGGCATCGGCTTTTGAGGAGCAGAGGGGGCTTGGCGTAAGGGTTCTTGTCGACGGATCCTTAGGGTTTGCCTCTACAAACGTTTTGAGGAGGAGAAATGTTGAGGAAGCGCTGAGGAAAGCCTTCAAGATGGCTAAATCAGCTTCAAAAGTAATGAGGAGGAAAATAGCGATGGGGAAAGGCGATTTAGGAAGCGATAGGGTTGAGGTTAAGCCGAGGGTGAATTTTCTAAATGTAGATCTTGATTCAAGAGTCAGCCTTCTTAGGGAGGCGGATGAACAGGCAATTGCGGCGGCTTCATCGCGCGATGTTAAGGTTCCAGCCCGCATGGTAAGCCTAGATACTTGGATAACCGAGAAGTTCATAATGACAAGCGATGGGGCTAACATTCGCAGCTTAATTCCGAGAGTGGCTTTATTCGCTTTCCTCACGGTTTTTCACCCACAGAAGGGTCCGGTTCAAAGATACTTCAATCTGGGTGAAACTGGAGGGTGGGAAATTGCTGAAAGATGGAATCTGCCAAAACTATTTTATGAGGAAACATATGCTCTCTCAAATATCCTTTTAGAGGCTGTTAAGCCTCCTGAGGGCGAGATGGATGTTGTTTTGGGACCTGAGGTTGTCGGCATAGTTAGCCATGAATCATGCGGTCATCCGAGCGAAGCTGACAGAATACTTGGTAGGGAAGCAGCTCAGGCGGGTGAAACATTTCTCAAGTTAGACTCAATCGGGCTTAGAGTCGGCTCCCCCAAAGTGAATGTTGCTGATGACCCAACATTAAAGGGCTCATTCGGCTTCTACCTATATGATGAGGAGGGCGTTAAGGCTAGGAGGCGCATCCTAATAAAGGAAGGCGTAGTGAACGAGTTTCTACATAATCGGGAAACAGCAAGCGTGTTCGGCGTTGAAAGTAATGGGGCTTCCAGATCGGTTGCTTATAATCGTGAGCCGATAGTCCGCATGGCAAACACGTTCTTTATGCCGGGAGACTACTCGAAAGAGGAACTTTTCGAGGATGTTAAAGAAGGCATATACATCAAGAACTTCATGGAATGGAACATTGACGATAGAAGGTTCAATCAGCGCTATGTGGGATTGGAAGCCTACAAAATAGAGAATGGCGAACTGAAAAGCCTGGTAAGAAACCCTGTGCTGGAAATAACAACTGTAGGATTATGGTCCGCTGTCGACGCAGCAGGCAAAGACCTGGAGTTTCAGGCGGCATATTGCGGTAAAGGCGACCCGATGCAGGGCATACCCGTCTGGACTGGTGGGCCGCATATACGTTTAAGGGGGGTTAAAATTGGCAGCGCATAAAATTAAGCTCGAAGAAATCCCATCATATGTTGTCGATTTAGGTAAGAGGGAAGGCGCAACCGATGTTTCAGCTGCGCTGACCGAATCCCGTAAGGTTATGATACGCTTCTCAAATAATGAGATCACCGCTTCAAAACTTTTTCTTGACATAATGCTGGACATATTCGTCATGGTTGAGAAACATAGGGCTGTAACTTCGATAAGCACGATATCCCGAAGAAGCGTAGAGAAGGCTGTAAAAAACGTTGTAAGGATCGCTAAGGCAACGCCGCCGGCGGATGTTTATGCGCCGCTGCCGCAAGGCCCATTCATCTATGATCCAAACTTGCTTAAAGCCCCAAAGGTTCCGCTGGATCCAGATATATTAACTGCTTATGTGGAATCCGCAATAAAAGGCGCCTTAGAAAAGGGTGCTGAAAGAGCCGCTGGAACGTTAAATGCCTATAGGTCTAGGATGCACCTTGCAACTTCAGGCGATGTTCATGCTTCGCAGGAGAAATCCGGTTTGGAGATTTCGGTGAGAGCCTTTGTGTCCGAATTCGCCACAGGACACGCTGTTTCAATCGCAAGTAAACCGGAAGACTTAAACCCGAAGGAAACCGGTATGAGAGCCGGTGAAATAGCTAGAGCAGCCGCCAACCCGAAACCCGGAGAACCTGGGAGATACATGGCGCTTTTAGGTCCAATGGTTTTCGCTGACTTCGTCAATCAGGTTGGCTCCCTTTCATCAGCCTTCCTCGTTGACGCTGGGCAGTCATTTTTAATCGACAAAATTGGCTTAGAGGTTGCTTCTAAAAAGTTTACGCTTATCGATGATCCAACACTCGCTGGGACGCTTGGCGCTAGGGCGTTTGATGATGAGGGTGTGCCGACGAGGAGAAAATCAATAATTGAGCAGGGAGTCTTAAAAACCTACCTTCATAATAGTTTAACAGCTAAAAAATTTGGTGTTGAAACCACTGGCAACGCAGGGATAATTGTGCCGCATCCATGGAACCTCATAGTTGAACCGGGAAGCAAATCAGTTGATAAGTTGATTGCTGAAATCGATGAGGGTATATATGTGACAAACGATTGGTACCTTAGGTATCAGAACTATAGAACCGGAGATTTCTCAACAATACCGAGGGATGGCATGTTCCAGATTAAACGCGGTGAAATAGCGGCTTCCATTAGAGAGCTGCGCATAAGCGATAACATGCTTAGAATACTTCAGAACATAATAGACTTAAGCATTTCAAGAATGTGGATCAAATGGTGGGAAGTGGAGATTCCAACGCTTACACCATACGCCCTAATCAGCGAATTAAACTTCACAAAATCAAGAATGTAAATGCAGAGAGCATGTTCCCCACATATTTTTTTAGTTTCCATCCTTTGTCATATTTAAACCGCTCAGATAGGAGAACTGGGAGAGCCATTATAACCCAAAGAACTTCTCTATTCTGCTAAGGATCTTATCTATTCTGAAGTGGGCCTCCATATTGTTCCTCCAATCTTCCGGAAGTTTACGCTTGAATCTTCCAGCTGCACGTCCATCCATAATAACGATTACCCCTCTGTCTTCTGGGCTTCGTATTAGTCTTCCAGCAGATTGAGCGAGCGCATTCAGGCATGGAATGTCATTCGCATACTCCATAGCTTTTTCCCCAAATTTCTTCTGGAAATACTCTTGGAGAGCCATTTGAAGCTCAGTCTTTTTTGGAAATGGCAATCCAACCATTATGACTGCTGAAAGCATGCTTCTTCCCTCCTCGGTTAAATCGACCCCCTCGCTTATTTTTCCCCTCGCAACGCCGAAAACCACGCAGTGGACATTATCCTTTAGAAAACTGAGTGCATCCAGAATCTTCGTGTCTCTTTCCTCAACCAGTAGGGGCGAATTCAGATTTACCGCTTTAGAGATTTCCCGCATAACTTCATAGGACGGGAAGTAAACCGCGATTCTTCCATTAATCTTCTGAATTAGCTGCTCGAGGTGGGCAGCTATTCTTTTCCATTGGATTTCACCGCGCTTCTCAAATTTCGTTGTGACAGATCTGTCGACAAGGATAAGCCTATTTTCAGGTGGAAATGGATTGGGCAGCTCTAAGCTTTGACATCGGCTTCTCTCAAGCCCCAAAATATCTATGTAATAGTCTTGATCCCAAAGGGTACCGGACATTAATATGGTTGAACGTAAATCGTTTATTACACTTGAGGTTAACGATGGGTCGAGGCATCTGATTCCAAGCCTTACATGCTTTTTTCCTTCCCTATCAACTTCAACCTTCACGTATCTAGCATATCTTGAATCCGTCAGGCTTATCCAGTCTAGGAGGAATTCTGCGCAGCGGGAAAGATATGACACTGGGCTCTTTCCAATCTCATTTCTCCTCCGCCTAACAATCTCGCCTTTATCTGCAAGTTCATGAATGATGTTAATTAGAGCGTCGGAGTCCACGCTGAGTCTTTTAGATAAGGCGTTAACGAGATCCTCAACTTTAATAAGATGTTCAACGTCAGATCCATATTTCTTATAAACGTCTTTTCCTAAATCAATCATTGCGCTGTGTAGGGCGTCAAGAAATCCAGAATCATCAATCTCGAAGTTTTCAACTTCCCTTCGAGCCCTTGCAACTGATCTTGATGATAGTTCATCTGAAAGAATCCCAGATGCATAGTATGGTAGGCTATGCGCCTCATCAAAAATGCAGTTTACTTCCCTCATCTTTATGCCAGCTCTGCCTAGAACGGAGCCTCTGATGACGTCTACGAGGATATAGTTGTAATTGCCTATCACTATGTCAGCGTATCTTGTAAGGATCCTCGTAACTTCATATGGGCATAGTTTTTCACCGCGGCATATTTCGTAAACTTCATCGGGTAGAAGGGGTCCGGCGCTCTTAATCTTATTGATGATTAAGCGGGCACGCCAGCTTGGTTTCCACCCATCGTATGTTCTATCATAGTATGCGCATGATCCTCCGAAGAGTCCGCTTTTTAAACCCTTACAGTAATGGAGAAAATCTCCGTAGCTTATATCTTTAATATTTGGATCTTCAAAAGTGTATGGGCACATCTCCCTTTTACTCTTAAATATTGAGGCTGCGAAGCTTATGCCGGAATAATTTCTAATGTTCTTAAGTTCCCGCGCGTAAATTTCAAGCTGATTTTTCGTCCTCGTCAAAACTAAAAGCTTCCCAAGCGAAGGGTTTGATTTCCTAGCGGCGAAGAATGCTGCTAAAACAGAAATTGATTTGCCGGTGCCGCAGGGGGAAGAAAGCAAACCTATCCTCCCATTCATCATAATCTCATATGCAAATCTTATTGCTTCAATCTGGAAGGGACGGAACTTCGGATATGGGAAAAACTCCTTGATTAAGAGCTGGAAACCCTTTCTCGCTTCATCCTCAGGTCTCGCCGCCGGCGACTCATATTTCTCCATGAGTAGAGCCCCACATTTCCTACAAAATCGATCTTTCAAATATTCATTTAGGGTGTAAATCTCTCCGCATTTACGGCAAACAAATCTTCTATCCATTGGTGAATAACCACTATTCCATGGATTAGCTTCCACGGGTAAAAAGCTTGTCTTCAATTTAGGCTATATATGCTAAAACTTATAAACAATATTTATCATGGTCTCCAGGTTTTTCAGGCTGAAGATAATTGTTTTTTCATGCATATATATGAATGATTCCGAGAAAATATTGTTGGAATTTAGAACTTGGAACCGTTCGCTTATATGTTGATTGGCTGTCAAAAGGGATTGCATAGCGGGGAAAGATTGAGCGTTCTTCGGCTTCTTTCCCAACCCAATCATAAAATTGATATGTCAAATAAGCGAATTTTTCAATTGGATTTAACTTAAAGGATGAGAGTAATGAATGATTTTAGTAGGATAAATTTGAAAATTGCGGAAATAGAGAGAAAACTTAGGACGTTGGGATTTGAATCTGAGAATATCTCTGCAGAGGAATTTTATGAATATGTTAGCGGAGAAACCCCCACAGGTGATATTGTAACTCTAGATGAGATTCTGATCAGCGAGCATCTTATGCTGCATGAGATTGTTGAGATAAGTGAATTGAAGAAGATGAATGTGATCATTGATAAACAGACTATTACTAAGCATTATCCTAAGGTTTATGAAGCCCATCTCACAGCGATGGATTATGAATTAACTTATGCGCTTAATAATGGGGACTACGGATGGATTAAACATAGGCTTGCTTCCAATCCGCTTCTGCCGGCTGATGGATATAATCATTTACGGGGGAAGCTGGCGGATAAATACGAAATGATCATGAAAAAGTTTAAGGCCCATTCTAGATCCCATAATGGGATCTGAAGGAGCCCTCTTACCAACAGCTATCTTTATTTTCAGATAAGCAATATAAGATGGGTGGAAATGGATAAAGTAAATATTGTCCTATGTCAACTTTTATTAGCGAATTCTAGACTTTCATATCGCGAATTGGCAGATAAATTAAATATTTCCGTCACTGCCGTTCATAAACGTATTCAATCTCTCATTGAGATGGGCATAATTCGCAAGTTCACTGCTAAAATTAGCCTCAGTGCGCTAAAAGCAACCCAAGTCATTATTTTCGGAGAATCCAAACTTCCTTTACTCTATGACCTTAAAACTGAGCTGGCGAAGAACGATTCAATTTATTGGCTTGCCATAGGCAGCGGAAACTTTGTTTACGTAGGTGCTTATCTGAAAAATATATCTGAACTTGAATCTCTCATGAGACACGTCAGGGATGTGGCGGAGCTTCCTGAACCAACCGTTGGAATTTTATCTCCTGAACCGTATTACGCTGCGCAACGTGTAAGCGACACCGCTCTATATGACCTAGATTACCAGATCATCCGCTCCTTAAAGGATAATTCGCGTAAAGCAGTTGCTGAAATCGCTGAAGAATTAGGGGTTTCAGCTAAAACTGTGCATCGTAGACTCGTCCGAATGATTAAAAATGGATTGATAGAATTGTCAATAGAATGGTATCCGGATGCTTCCAATGACATAATAACCATTTTTCATATTTATCTAAAACCTGAATCTGGTGAAAAAGTGATGAATTCGATTTTTAAGAAATATTCGCCTAACATGCTTTTTTACTGGTGTTTCAGTAATACTCCAAATTTTTCTCTGGCTTTCGTGTGGACTAGTGATATGAAAGAGTTGCAGGGCATCCGTGAAAGTCTTGAGCGCGAAGAGAGCGTCCGGTCTATTTTGCCCAACGTTTTGTTCTCAGGCTGCATTTTCGAAACTTGGAGAGATAAAATCCTTTAGGGATAATCCATTTACATGTCCTTTTCTTTAACCTAAAGTATTTGAAAACGCCCTTATGAAAGAGTTTCTCTCGGGTTTTCTTTCATGACATGGTTAACATAAACTTAAATTCAGCATTGTAGCAGTTATCCCAAGCAAATGGTGGATATAATGGCTGATTCAATAGTGATCATTGAAGATTTGGTTAAAAAATTCGAAGATGTTGTTGCTTTAGATGACGTTAGTTTGCAAGTTGCAAAAGGGGAGCTTTTTGGTTTGCTTGGACCGAACGGCGCTGGTAAAACCACAATAATAAATATTCTTTGCGGCGTTTTAAAGCCAACAAGCGGTTTTGTAAGCATCAACGGTTACGATGTGCAAAGGGAAACCCGAAAGGTTAAGGAATTCATAGGCGTATGCCCTCAGGAAACCGCGATTTATCCGTATCTTACCGGATTGGAGAACGCGGAACTCTTCGGGGATCTCTATGCTGTTGACAAGCATACGTTTAGAGCTAGATGCAACATGCTGTTTGAGAGGTTGGCTCTTGCTAAAGATGCCAAAAGAAGGACTGAAAAATATAGTGGAGGTATGAAGAGAAGACTAAGTTTCATCCTTGCATTAATCCATGATCCGCAGGTTATATTCTTGGATGAACCTACAGTCGGCATGGATCCTCAATCACGCCATGTTGTTTGGGATTTTATAAGGGAACTTAAAAGAGAAGATAAAACCATCATTTTAACCACCCATTACATGGAGGAAGCTGAGGAACTTTGCGATCGCGTCGGCATAATCGATCATGGAAAGATGATTGCGCTTGACCCGCCAAGAACCTTAATTTCGAAAAATGATGTTGGAAATCTTGAGGAAGTTTTCATCAAGTTCACTGGGAGAAAAATAAGAGAGAATGAATGGAGATGAATGCTCAAAGAGTTTTCGCTTTAATTAAAAAAGAATTGAGGAAGACGGTTCGCGACTCAGCTGTGCTATTCCTGATTTTCCTATTCCCAATAATTTTCGTCTTTACCTTCAGCACTACCTTTGGGGGATCTGGAGGTGAACAGCCAGTTTACAACATCGGCATAATTGACATGGATGAGGGAAATGCGTCGCAGATTCTTTTAGCCGCGTTATCTGATACGAAAATATTGAATCTAAACATTTATGTGGACGATCAGACTGCGCAAAATGATCTTTCACAGGGCAAGATTCAGGCGGTCATATTGATCCCGAAGGATTTCAGTCTAAGCCTAGCTTCCTATCAAGCTGCGCCAGACGACCCTAGCAGATGGATAAATACAACTCTCACCCTTTATTTAGATAAGGGGTCGCTTATTGCGACGCAAGCTATACCGCCAATCGTTCAGCAAGTAATCACATTAATAACTGACAAGAATGTTTCGCCGAGCCCTCTCCGTTTAGAAACAGCACATTTGGTTAAAGCGAAGGAGATGTCAGCATTTGAATTTATGGCTCCAGGTATGTTCACCTTTGCATCAATATTTATTATTTTTATGGTCGCTCAGTCCTTTGTTCAAGACCGCGAAAATGGAATGATGAAACGTATTCGAATCACACCAATAACTCCGACTGAATTCATGATGGGCCAAATTCTGTCCTACGCAATTATAGCTCTTGTTCAAGCAGCATTGGTTTTCACCATGCTTTACCTGCTGGGATTTAGACCGAATGTAAATTTACATACTTATGCTTTCACTTTCTTTTTATTAACGGTTTTCTCATTTTCTAATGTTGGATTCGGCTTAATCGTAGCGACTATTGCAAAAACGCCGGGCGCAGCATCAGGCATTTCATTTCTCTTTGTTCTTCCCCAGTTATTCCTAGGCACCTTTGTCGGCGCATCCCTTTCCTCAAGCGTTCAAGTGGCAAGCAGATTTGTCCCAAGCTACTATGTTACTGATGCTTTAACTTCGCTATTTCTCAGGGGCGCAGCGATCACGAGTCAAACAGTGCTATTTGACTTAATGGTGGTGTCAGCATCCTGCGCGGCAATTTTAGCCTTAGGCGTAACGTTCTATGCGAAATGCTATAAAGATTAGCATCTTCCGCTTGCATAAACACTTTTGAAACGTGATAAAAGGCGGAGGAGAAGGATGAGAAAGGGCGGCAGATTAAACATTCAAAAGATGCTTAAAGAAGCCGAGTCATCTGAGAGTCAGGAGGTATACTTCAGCATTGATAAAAATAGAAACTGCAGAATAGGCGTGATTGCAAGGTCCACACGTTCTAAGTCTCCAAGGTTCTTTATTGAGGTGATTGTTTGTTTATTCCCAAACTATGGCAAAGTTGATCTGCAATCCTTAAAGAGAAAAATCGCTTTTCTAGAAGAGTTACATAAAAGAAATTATTTCCTAACATGTCAAGATGGCAACTACATTTCATGCGAGATGGAAGTTTCCATCAATAATCTGGCAGAAGAGTATAGGGCAATAAAAATGTTAAAGGCGTAGTTTTCTTCTGAATTAGCATTTTAAGCAGCATACGCCCTTTCCCTACTTAAACTTTATATGGATATCGATTGAGTTTTGATTAGTCACCCTGTGCTTAGAATCTTCATGCACCGTCAAAATGTCTATCGGATTTTCGATCTTCCCAATATTGCCGCGTTCTGAGAAAGTGGATTTTAGCCTTTAAAAGATCCATATAGAAATCTTCCTCTTTCATATGCATTTTGCCAAGTATCCTTGAGGCTGTCTCAGGACCTACGCCCATAACTTGCAGGGCTATGATCGCTTGCTTTCCATAGCTCAAAATTAGATCCGCTGTCCTTCGGGCGCGGGAAAGACTCCTAATTTCGTTTTCAGTTAAATGTTCCCCCCTTAATCTTTTGCTTAAAATTTGCTTAAGCTCCTCTAGATCCTGCCTGGTTCTAATGCATGTTATGAGCGCTGATCCGCATATTCCGCATACCGGTTTATTAGGTAAATTCTTAACGATTGCCTCGGTTGACCATTCAAGGCATGAGAAGCATAAAAGCCTAATTTTACGCATCTCAATTGCTTTCTTCATCCGCTCTATGTTGCTCATTATAATATGCTTCGGAGCCATTAGCTCCGATAAATCCGAGTAAACTGACAGTATATGATAAGCCATGGGTGAGGGGCGCTCCTTTGAAAATAATATTTCAAGATGTATATTGCCAGATTTAATCTCCCTTAAGAATTTTTTAGCCGATTCCAGGTCAACTTTCTCTCTTAAAGCCTCTTTAAGAGCCTCCTCATATATGGGCGTATCCTTAAACTTTTCAGGTAACTTTTCAAGTTCCTTAGGCCCCATTGTTCTGCCTCTCTGGAGGGCGCCGAATCTTTCAGCAACGGTCTTAATGTTACTTGCGAAGGGGAAGCGGGCTTTAAGATAATCTCGGAATGCTTTTTCTATTTCCTCATCGTTTAAGCCGAAGAGTTTGCCTGCTATCTGCCTTAAACTTTGGTCTCTAATTTCATGTGTTAACTCAATAAGTATGCGATAGCTATCGTTCCACCAGCCGACTATAAGCTCATCATCGGAAAGTAATGCATCAAATATGCATCCCAAAGCCTTATTTATCATTTCTCCAAAGCATACGTGAATTATAATGAAGCGGTCGAACCCTTCAACCACAACGCATTTATCTGTTGGAACGGGCAGATTCCGCTCAATATGCTCATTTATCTCGTTAACAACTTCGCGTATAGTTTGAGGTTTAACCGAGAGTTTCCCCGCAATGTTAAGTATTGCTCTCTCAATATCTGCTTCATTCTTCAGCTCCCTTACTATTTCACCTCTAATTCTGCCAACCTCAAGGGCTAGGCTTAAGGGAACAGGGATCATCTCACCGTCCCAACCTGGCACTGCTGCCAACGGATCCTCAGACGGAACAACGTAGACTGTTCCAGTTTCATCCTCTATCTCAACTATTCGCCAAACTTTTCCTTTACATATGAAATTTAACCCAACTCTGGCTCTTAAAGCCATGAATTCGTCTCCTAAATCGCCTATCTTCCGATCTGAGATTATATCTATGACTGGATAGCGCCTTTCATCAGGTATCATTGAGAGATTCTCATAGTAGTAGCGTCTTGTTCTTTCCCCTCTTCTCAGAAGATCACCCTCTAAATGAATCTCTCTTAAAGCATTAAGATAACTGATAACTTCGAGGAATTTAACCTTTGAAAGCGAACGGTACGGATGGGCTCTACGTATAATATTTAGCGCCTCATCAACACTGATTTTGCCCTTGTCCATAACTAAGCCGGCTGTTTGATGCGCTAAAACATCAAGAGCATTTTCATGAATAACTGTCGGTTCGATCAAATTATCATAAGCTCGTCTAACAGCCGCAATGGATTCCAATATGTCATCTGTGAAAGCTGCTACAATGATTCCCTCCGATGTTAAGTCAATTTTATGTCCACTTCTACCAACCCTCTGAATAAGGTTTGAAACTCTTCTAGGTGAAAGATACTGGATTACTAGGTCAACATGTCCCACATCGATGCCTAACTCCAAAGTGCTGGTGCAAACAATAGCTTTTAAAAGGCCGGACTTAAACTGGTCTTCTATTAAAGTTCTTTCCTCCCTTGATAGCGATCCATGGTGAACCGCTACATTAGGCGAGAGAAGGCTGAATCTATAGCCTAGCATTTCAGCATTTGTCCTGCTGTTGACGAATAATAGCGTTGACCTATGCTCATCAATCATCTTCAGCATATATCTTAATCGAGCCGCTGCATCGGGGTTGATCCCGATCTTACCGGCTGCTTCATAGTCACCCTCATCGGGGGTTGGATATTCAACACAGTACTTGAAGCCCTTTTGCATTGGAACATTGATTATCGTTATCTTCCGGTTAAAGCCAGCTATGAAGGCTGCGATTTCATCCGGGTTGCCAACAGTTGCTGATAAACCTATCCTCTGGAACTCTTTACCGGTTAGCTCCCTAAGCCTCTCAAGGGCAACTGTTAACTGTACCCCGCGCTTATCATCCGCTAATTCATGAACCTCATCAACTATGACGAAGAGGACGCTGCTAAGGTGCTTACGCATGATCTTACCGGGCAGGATTGCCTGAAGGGTTTCAGGTGTTGTTATAAGCATATTGGGTGGTTTTAATGCCTGTCTTCTACGCACCTTTGTCTCTGTATCTCCATGGCGAACCTCAATTGTGAACCCT
>Ga0209183_1000135_pt1 | contig 34455 bp, 35 predicted proteins | sample LHCtaG_2_FD_184120 | JGI IMG/M metagenome (GOLD analysis project Ga0209183, IMG submission 184120) | Hot spring microbial communities from Little Hot Creek, USA to study Microbial Dark Matter (Phase II) - LHC4sed_replicate (SPAdes)... | ecosystem: Environmental > Aquatic > Thermal springs > Hot... | reverse complement strand
GGTAAGTTCTTTATAGATCTTGCTAAGGCTTTAGTTGGTAGGATGGTTGGTGGTCCTGCTAAGATTGCTGTAGTTGCTTCATCACTCTTCGGAACAATTAGTGGTTCAGCACCAGCAAACGTCTACGGTACTGGTATTATTACTATACCTACTATGAAGTCTTTAGGTTATCCTTCTAGGTTTGCAGGTGCTGTTGAGGCTGTAGCATCTACTGGTGGTCAGATAATGCCTCCTGTTATGGGTGCTGCAGCATTCGTTATGGCTGAATTACTAAACGTACCATATGCTAGGATAATGATTGCAGCTATAATACCAGCATTACTATACTATCTAGGAGTTTATGTACAAGTACATTACTACTCATTAAAAACTGGTTTAAGGGGATTACCTAAAGATCAAGTACCTAGTCTTAAGGGTATTCTTAAGGAGAGAGGTTATATGTTAATACCTATGGCTGTATTAGTATATATTGTAGCAGTACTTATGTGGTCCCCAGTAACTGCAGCATTTATAGCAATGTTCATAACAATAGCATTAAGCTTCTTAAAAAGAGAAACATGGATGACACCAAAGAAAATATATAAAGCACTAGCTAAAGGAGCTGAGGATAGTTTAACAATTATTATAGCTGCAGCTGGTGCAGGTATTGTCGTAGGTGCTGTAGCTCTTACAGGCTTAAGTGATAAGTTAACCGTTCTAATATATGACTTAGCATTAGGTAGTTTTGTATTAGCTTTAATATTAGCAGCTATAGTTACGTTAATTATGGGTATGGCACTACCAACTACTGCAGCCTACTTAGTAGTTGTTGCTTTAGCAGCACCATCACTCTATAGATTAGGTGTGATGCCATTCCTAGCACACTTCTTCGTGTTTTACTATGCAACTATATCAGCTATAACACCACCAGTAGCTCTAGCTGCTTATGCAGCAGCATCTATAGCTAAGGACGACCCTATGAGGGTTGGATTTACAGCTACTAGGTTAGGTTTTGCAGCTATATTAGTACCATTCATACTTATATTTAAGCCAGGACTACTACTGATTATTAGAGAACCACTACCGATAATTATTGAGAACATAGTTACTGCATTCATAGCAATATACGCTATAGCATTAGGTATTGAAGGATTCTACAAAACTAATATGAATATTATAGAGAGGTTCGCATTAATAGGTTGTGGATTGTTATTATTTGCACCTACGTCCTTAGAGATAGACATGTTAAGTTTAACAGTTATATTATTAGTAGTTATAGTCCACCGTAGGAAGTTTAAGAGGTCCTTAAATATAGTATCAAGTAGTAAACCATTAAACAATATCAGATTAACTCACTAAACCTAGTAGAAGTTAATCTTAAGGGGCTCATCCTATATAGGTTAATCTAACTCTAAGTCTATTAGAGGTCCGTGTTGTTGAGCTCCATACACGTCCGAACATCTTAAATCATCTGATGGTATGTCCTTAATAATTGTTATCTTAACACCTAATACTGAATCAACGAAGTATATACCCTCTATAAGTTCTTCTCTTATGTTGTAGAGTTTAGCTATGAGTTCTTTACTTAACTTACTCTTCAACTTCATATATGAGTTTAAATCATTTAGGAATATATCGATAGTTAGTTTAAAGGGTCCAGCATTCTTAGTCCTGATTACCCTAGCTACTTCGTATAACTTAACCATAAACTCACCTCGGGAATTCAATTACTTTAGTATTAAACGGTTCTGTAGGGTCTTCAAGTTCTAGAGTATGCCATATGTTGAACTCATATACAGGGCCTACTGGGAAGTCTGATGGTGAGAACGGGAATGCTATATTACCTGCTGTTGTTTTCCTACCCTCAAATCCGTGGTGTAGTAATGTAGACCTAGTTAAAGCACATACTGAATTAGCTATTTCTTGAGTCTTACCAACTACGTCAATTACTATCCCAACCTCATGTGGTTGTAGATTCTTTATAGGTTCGTGAATATCCATGACACCGTTAACACCGTATACCCTGAAGTTTACTACGTAGTAGTTCTCAGGTATATGTCTTAACCTATCCTTAACTACCTCAACAACTTCCTCTAAAATCTTAGGTAAGTTACTTATGAAGTTAGGGTCTCTAGACCCTGCAATACTTATGGTTCTAAACCCAACTAACTTAACACCTTCTAACTTGATAGTACATGGCTGTACTACAAACCTACTACCTCTAACCATAACAGTCCTCTCATCGTATTGAGTATATGTAGCTGTAGTTACGTCGAGATAACCCTCAGGTAATTTCTCCATAAACGGGTTATCCCTCTCATAGAATGAGTGAGCAACAACACTGGTTACTGTACACCTCCTCCTAGGGTTTGGAGGTCTTACTAAGAAGTAATCCTTAGTTATAATACCGAAAATCCCATCACTACTACTACCAGGTTCTGCAGCTAAGGCACCACACTCAATTATCTTAGACATATGGTAGACTAAGTTCTTAGGGAATCCGAACTTAAGTGGGTATGCAGCAACTACACCTACGTCTAAAGCCCTACCAGTAATAACACCGTCTACCTCCTCCCTAAGGTACATATCTAAAGCCTTAATAATTGGTTCAGGACCCATCTGAGCTACAATCCTTACACTCTCATCAACATCTTCAACTGTTAAGTACTCAGATAACCTCTCAATAGGGACTAACCTCTTAGCCTTAGAACCACTTAATAACTTCTTCTTAAGCCATTCCTTACTAATCTCACCACTAATGAACGCTACCCTCAACTTAATACTTAACTCCCTACATATCTGATCAACTAGTTTAAACGCGTTCTCCACATGAATATCGGCACCAGCACCCCCAACAGAACATATGAACGGTATGTTACTCTCTTTAGAAGCCTTAATAATTAATTTTAAATCCCTCTTAACACACTCAGCCTCAGTATAGGAAGTACCTGAGCCTAAGTAGTAAGGACCTACATCAGTTGAAGTACCTTGAGCAGCTATAACGTGAGGTCCCCATTTAAGTGCGATCTCTAAAGACTCTATAGGAAATCCATAACCTACCTGTGTTGTCGGGACGTAAATACGGACTTCATCCAGAGTTAAAACACCTATAAATACTACAACTTAATATTATTAACTCTTACTGAAAACGATTAGTAGGAGGTCTTAAATAAATATAAAAATATTATGATTATTTCATATAACCATGGTCTTTAAACCACTTTATAGCTCCAGGATGTAGTTCCCAAAGACCTACTTTCTGCCATGCTGTTGCTGGGTCATAGTAGGAGAACGCTTTATATGCTGCAGCTATATAGTCTTTATTCTTAGCTAATACCTCAAGTATATAGTATATTAAGTCGTCAGGTAATTCCCTACTAGCTATTAATATTGTAGAACCTAATGCTGTAGGCACGTCAGTAACAGCATTCTTATAACTTCCCTTAGGTATTACACCCTTTATAACACCTAAGTTCTCTCTAAGCCATTTTAAGACTGTATCAGGTATAGCTATAAACTTAAGCTCCATCGTAGCATCAACATCAGCTATAGTTCTTAGAGGTATCCCACCAGCTTGGTAGAAAACATCAATCTTCTTCTCTCTAAATGCTTGAGCTGCTGGGTCATCACCAACAGCGTACACTATACCTCCAGCCTTTCTAACATCATCGTATGTTAATCCATAATACTTTAGGATGAATTTAAGCATCATTTCCTCGGAAGATCCTGGAGCATCACCTCCAAATCTAACAGGCTTACCCTCCTTAATCATCTTAGCTATATCATCGAAATTATTTGCTGGGAATTCCTTCTGAGCTACGAAGTAGTAGTAAGTTACGTATAGACCTCCAGTTACAGCAGTAATCCTACTAAAGTTTAGAGGTTCACCAAATATAGATATGTCATTCTCCTTAGCAGGAGCTCCTAAGTAGTCGTAAGTCATAGAAAGTTCACCCTCACCCTTAGATATATAGAGAGGTGTTGCTACAGCACCAGGGCCTGGAATAACCTCAACATCTATCTTAAGCTCCCTCTTAAACACATCAGCCATAGGAACAGCTAATGAGTAGAACGCACCACCGAAAACACCGGTGATGAATCTAAGCTTCTGAGGCCAGTGAGGTAGTGGGAATGTAGGTGTTGGTGTTGGGGTAGGTGTTGGTGTTACTGTAACTGTTACTTTCTCAGTTACTTTAGTAGTTACTGTAGTTGTTATTGTTGTTGGAGTACCTACTGTAGTAGTTATGGTTATCGTCTTAGGTGGTGGTACTGCTGAAGAACCTGCGAAGTAACCAACAACACCAGCAACAACAATTAAAACAACTAATACAGCTATAATTAGTGATGAAGGTCTAGTAGACATTTAAACACACCTACTTTCTCTATACTTTTAACAAATATAAATTTATAGTAATTTACGGTATTTAATGATGTTAAAACTTAACCTTAGTAAGGACTAATAATTGAAATATATCTTAGGTCGTATATTCTCAACCGATGATACTTAATACATTCATGAAAATCTACATCTCTATTGCAGATTACACCTCAGTATGAGGCCCATCAAATACTGTTAGCAGAGAGAAGTAGTTGTGGTAGCCTCTTAATAATTTCTTCAATAAGTTTTAATACTCTAGAAACAAGGTTTAGATTGGGTTGGAGCTATCTAATATCCTACTTATTATTTTCTAATTCTCTATTTATATATTCTTCACTTAATCGGGTATTTCCCGTATTCGTATGCTGTTTCAAACATCGTTGCTATGTTTTCTGGTGGGTACTCCTGGTTGTATGTTGCGGATGTTTGCGAATATGAACCCTCCTTTAGGTGCAAATACCTTGATTAGTTTTTTAACATGTTCTTTAAGTTCTTCTGGTTTTGCGAATGGTAACATGTGTTGGTTATCTGCACCACCACCCCAAAACGTTATTTGATCACCGTAGGTTTTCTTAAGTTTTTCAGGTTCCATACCCTTAGCAGATATTTGAACAGGATTAATAATATCTAAACCAACATCGATGAACTCCTTAATAAGTGGGAATATAGATCCACAACTATGTAGGAATGTAAACGCTTTAGAATACTTCTTAACATAACCTATTAACTCCTCATACCTAAACTTATAGAACTCCCTAAAAGTCTCAACACTTATTTGAGGACCTACTTCAGTTCCAAAATCGTCAGAACCTACTTGTATTATTTGGATATACTCACCAATAGCATCTATAATCTTCTTAATATTATACATCCTAATCTCATGAATGTAGTCGAGAATTACTTCAGCTAATGGTTTCCTAGTCCTTAGATCAGATAACCACTTATCCCAACCTCTAAGGAATTGACCACCAGTTTCATGATAACCCATTACTCCGTGGGGACCGATGAAGGTATTTACTAATGCGTAATCAGTATTTCTATATAAGTGTTCAGCTCTCTTCTTAAGTATCTCAATAAAATTATCAGGGATTTTAAGTGAGTCCCAGTTAAATTTCTTCACATCATCAATACTTTTAATATCTACTAATGGTGGTTTTATAGTCCACCAACAATAGTAATTGTTCTTAGGCATTAAGCAAAAGAACTTACCGTAATTATACATAGCATAGTTATTATCTTCTACTATAATTTCAACATACTTGGGTATCTCTACATCAATACCATAAGGTGTTTTCCATCTATAGAACTCACGATCTGAAACTTCTTTTAAAGAACCATCAATAATACTAGTAAATCTATGTATGTATGGGTATGGTGTTGTAGGTTCTAAAGTTCTATTAATATTAATAATGTCGATATGGAATAACTCTAAAATATCTTTATCAACTTCAGCAAGTTGTTGACCGATATGCATAATCCTAGGAGGTTTTTCAGGAAGACCTAAATACTTCCTAAGGTCGTAGTAGGCTTTAGCATGAATACTTGTTACTGATGTTGACCCTAATTCTATCGGAATTCTATCAGGTTCTTCATGTTTTAAAGTTATAAGTACACGTTCCCTAGGTTTTAAACTCATTATAAATTCCCTTAACATATATGTTATAGAAATTATTAATTATTACTAACGTCAGTAAATAACTGGTGGGATTCTAAGTTTTAATTCATAATAATCTAGGTTCTATCTCAAGATACGTATAATACATCCCCTCTTTTAGCTTAATGAATCCCTCTACACATCCTTATTAAATACAGTAGGTGTAGCCCTGCAGATCCTCCTGACTCTGAAGAGCTCTGTTCTTGGTTTTTCATAGACATTTACCTCATTTACTTGCTTTGGTTTAACACTATGTTCATAAGGTTTTCTATAGCTATATGTTATTAGGTTGGATGAACTTAATGAGTTTAGTGGTGGGATTCTGATGAAGTTGTCTTCAACGTAGGGAGCTGTAATGAATCCCTGGGCGACTTGGGTAGGTCGGTGAACATGAGAGGTAATGAACTACCACCTACCGAGAAACGATGAGGATTCCTGCTAGTACTGGGATTGTTGGAATTACCTAATTAGCTTCTATAAAGTCTAAACCATTAATAAATACCTTAGTGTTTCTACCCTCAATACTCAATCAAATTGACTACACTACTTAGATAATGATGATTTAGAAGAGTGAATAACACTATTATGATGTCATTCATAATAATTTAAATCACTAATTATTAAAGTTATTTTAAGGAATGCCATATGTTTGAGAAATTATTTGAACCTTTCTACATAGGAAAAGTTGAAATCCCTAATAGATTAGTGATGTCTTCTATGGTTGTAGGTTATGCAGGTATTCGTGGTGAAGTTACTGATCAGTTAATCTCTTATTACGAAGCTAGAGCACGTAGCGGTATTGGGTTAATAATAACTGAAGCTGCTTACGTATCTGTTGATGGTAGGTTAGCAAGTCATGAGCTAGGTATTTATGATGATGACTTAATACCTGGACTAGCTAGGTTAGTAGATGTTGTAAAGTCTTACGGTACTAGGGTTGCTGCTCAGTTAGTTCATGGCGGTATTCAAGCTAGAGTACAACAACCTTTAGGTCCTTCAGCTATAAGTAGGAAGTACTTCCCACCACCTAAAACACCTAGAGAATTAACTACTGAAGAGGTTGATGGGTTAGTCGAAGTTTTCGCTAAGGCTGCTTTAAGGGCTAAACATGTAGGTTTTGATTTTGTTGAGGTTCATGGGACTCACGGCTACTTAATAATGCAGTTTCTCTCACCATTAACTAACAGACGTACTGATAAATACGGTGTTGATAGAACTTTATTTGCTGTAGAGGTTATTCAGAGGATTAAAGAGCGTTGTGGTAGGGATTACCCAGTAGGTATTAGATTAGGTTGTGATGAGTTTATTGAGGGAGGTATAACTATAGATTACGCTAAATACGTAGTTAAGAAGTTAGTGGATACTGGAGTAGACTACATTAATGTTACTGGCGGGAACTTCGATAGTAGGGATATGATATCACCACCATACTTCTACAGCTTTAGTGAGGGTTGGTTCTTTAAATTAGCTAAGGAGATTAAATCAATAGTTGATATACCTGTAATTAGTGGTGGGTTAATATCAGACCCTAACATAGCTGAGAAAGCAATTAAGGAAGGTATAGTAGATGCTATATTCTTAGGGAGGCAGTTAATAGCTGATCCTGAATGGCCTAGAAAAGTTAGGGAGGGTAGATTAGATGATATTAGACCTTGCTTAGCATGTAATGACGGTTGTATAAGCCGTATAATCACTTCTAAACCTGTGTGGTGTACTGTTAATCCATTAACAGGTTTTGAATATAGGTGGTCTTCAGATGAGTACTTACCTAAAGCTCGTAAGAAGAAGAATGTAGTAGTTATTGGTGGTGGTCCTGCAGGTCTTGAAGTAGCTAGGATATCAGCTATTAGAGGTCATGATGTAACTCTAATAGATAGTGATGACTCGTTAGGTGGTACTTTAAAGATAGCTTCAATACCTGAATTTAAGTATAGAATTAGGAAGTTGATTAAATGGTATGAGACGCAGTTAAAGAAGTTAAACGTTAATGTTGTCCTACAAACTAAAGTTACTCCTGAATTAATTAAGAAGTTAAACCCTGATGTAGTAGTAATAGCTACTGGGTCTAAACCTTTAATTCCTAATATACCAGGTATTGAGAACTGCGTAATTGCTGATGATGTACTATTAGGTAGGGTTAGAGTAGGTCAGAAAGTTATAGTTGTTGGTGGTGGTTTAGTAGGTATTGAGGTAGCTTTACACCTAGCGATTAACGGTAAGGATGTAACAATAATTGAGGCATTACCTGAAGTAGCTAAGGATTTAGAACCTATATCTAAGTTAGCACTACTTAAACCTAACGGATTATTAAGTAAGTATGGTGTGAAGGTATTAACATCTACATCTGTTATTAGGGTAGAGGAAGGAGGTGTAGAAGTACTTAAACCACCTCTTGAGAGATCATTTATAAAAGCTGATGGTGTGGTCTTAGCCGTCGGTAGGACATCAGAATTAGACCATGAGTTACTGAATACAGCTAAGGCAGTAGCTAAGGAGGTATACGTAATAGGAGATGCTAGAAGTCCTAGAAAGATAATTGATGCAATACATGAAGCATTCTTTACAGCATTAAACATCTAGTAATAGTTTAATTCTTACATACCACTTACGAAGATATTATTAGCTATGAATTACATGTTAAGTAGGTGTAGTAGTTGGGTATTGCTTTAATATACTACAGTAGGACTGGTACGACTAGGGAAGTTGCTAAGTATGTTGAAGGTAAACTCCGAGAACATAAGTTAAGCGTAAATACTTACGAGTTAAAGTTAGTGAGGGAGTACAGCAAACCACTACATTTAAACCCAAGATTAATCACTGATGTTTTATTCGGTAAATTAGTTAATTACGTTGGTGATGAAAGATTTAACCCTGAAGTCTACGACTTAGTAATTATAGGTACTCCCATTTGGGTAGGTTCTATAACACCTCCAGTAAGGTCCTTCATATATAGGTATAGGGGATTAATTAAAGCACCTATAATATGCTTTACCACATCATTAATGAGTAAAGATTACTCAAGGAAGTTCAGGGATATACTTGAGAGATTAGGTTATAGAGTGGTTATGAATTTCTCAGTAATGGATGGTGTTAGCAGATCAAGAGAAACTATAGAATTAATTGTAAGGGAAGTTCTAAAAATACTAAGTATATAGTAGTAATACGACATTTTACTGTAATCACTTCTACTCCTAATCCATTAACTATATCTGCTTACTTCTTACCTGGTATTAATGGTTTCCCATACCTCCCTGTGGTGGAAGTCATCCCTACCCTATTTTTAATTACTTAACATTACATTGATAGTAAGGTTATACCTGTAGATACGGGTTTAAGTGGTAAAACCCAACTTAATTGAGAAGTTAGTTGTACTGTATTAAGTATGAGAGTGAGGAAATCGTTGGAAGCTAAGTGGCTCGTATAAGTGTAGAGTTCTTGATGGGGACTAGAGGGTTAGAATAAGGGGCTGTCAGAGAATATAAATACCATAAGGATGCGTTAGTATAGTTAAAGAATCCTGAAGTTAAAAGTTGATTTCTACCTGAAGTGACAACCCTATCTTAGAGGAGTTAATTTCCTTTTTAACTAGCTATATATTTACTCGTAATTTACAAGATCTGAGTATATGGTTGAAGTAAAGTGTTGTATATATCTTGACAATATCTTAAGTTTAATAATGTGTTCAAAAATTATTTTTATGGTATCTTTATGAGGGTTTTAGTCGAGGTATTCGCTACTTTACGAGATAGGTTGGGTTGGTCTTCAAAATATATCGAGTTTAGTGGTGATGAAGTTACTTTAGAGGATTTATTGAGGTCTATTGAGGACTTATACGATATATTAATTAATGATTTAGGTGGTGATTTAAGTAACCTACTAGAGAATTACTTAGTATTTATTAACGGTATACATGCTCAGTTTAAAGGTGGGTTAAAAACTGTATTGAGGGATAATGATAAAGTATCTATATTCCCTCCAGTAGCTGGCGGCAGTCCAGATACGTTCTTCACTGAAAAACAGATAATTGTACTTAGGCTTAAAGCTCAAGGACTTACAGTTGAGGATATCGCACGTATTTTAGGAGTATCAAAATCTAATGTATACTCACTACTGAGGTCTGCTAGGAAAGTATTTGAGAAGTCTTTAAGAACTGTTAAGGTATATAATGAGTTAATAAATAACGTGAGGTTAGTAGTACCTAAAGGTACATCAATAAATGAATTCATTAAGGTATTAATTTCTGAAGCAGATAATCATAGTATTAAGATCCCATTACCTACATATGAAGTAGTAGTTAAACTTATTAGAGATACTTACGGATGTGTAGACTTAATGAATAACGTAATTACGTGTGACTTAATCTTAAACTTAGATGGTGTTAATGGGGTAAGTATTATTAAGTCTTAATTTTTAATTTATAATATTTCAATTATTATATTAGACTTGAATTATTCGTAGTGTAATTAATTAATTAATCATTAATTTTTATTACCTTCTTAAGGGATTCATTAGTGAAGGTGTTCTTATGCTTGGAGGTTATATGAGTAAGTTAGCTAGGGTTAACTTATGGAGTTGTAAAGTAACTTATGAGTCATTATGTGAGTCTGTACTTAGGAAGTGGATTGGTGGTAGGGGTTTAGGTGTTTACCTAGCTCTTAAGGAAATACCTCCTAAATCAGATCCTTTAGGTCCTTCAAATAAGGCTTACGTAATGACAGGACCTCTAACAGGTGTTGCAGGTGTTCCAGCATCTGGTAGGTGGTGTTCAGTAACTAAGTCACCACTAACTAATACTATACATGATGCTCAGTCAGGAGGTAAGTTCGGCCCGTACCTAAAGTTTGCTGGGTTTGACGGTATTGTACTTGAGGATATATCTGAAAGACCTGTATATCTATGGGTTCATGACGGTAAGGTAGAGATTAAAGATGCTCACCACTTATGGGGTATGGACACACATACAGTTACTGATGCTATAGTTGAGGAGTTAAGTGCTGAGGTAGGTAAGTCTGAGGCTAAGGAGATTAAAGTTGCTTGTATAGGTCCTGCAGGTGAGAATTTAGCTAGGATTGCATGCTTAATTAATGATAAGTCTAGAGCTGCTGGTAGGGGTGGTCATGGGGCTGTATGGGGTTCTAAGAAAGTTAAAGCAATAGCTGTCTACGGTAAGGAAAGACCTAAGATAGCTAAACAAGAAATGTTTACTGAAGTTGCTAAGTCAGTTATGAAGAAGATTAAGGAGAGCCCAGTAACTAGTGAGGCATTACCTAAGTATGGGACTGCAGTACTTGTTAATATAATCAATAATGCTGGCATATACCCAACTAAGAACTTCAGGACAGGTGTCTTCCCAGAAGCTAGTGCAACTAGTGGTGAAACTATAGCAGCTACTATATTAGATTGGGAGAAGCAGAAGGAGGAGATATGCTGGGGTTGCCCGATAGGTTGTGCTAGGTATTCAAAGATAGTTAAGCCACCGTTTACCGGTGAAGGTGGAGGTCCTGAATACGAGACTGTTTGGTCCCTCGGTGCTCAGACAGGTACTTCAGACCTAGCTGCTATATCAAAAGCTCACTTCCTAACTAATGAGTTAGGATTAGATGGTATATCTATGGGTCATGTAATAGGTACTCTAATGGAGTTAGTAGAACTCGGTAAGATACCTAAGGAATTACTGAGAGGTCTAAAGGTTGAGTGGGGTAATGGTGAGGCACTAGTAGAACTTGTTTGGAGGACTGCATACAGGTCCGGAATTGGTAATGATTTAGCTGAGGGTGCTAAGAGACTTGCTGAGAAGTATGGAGCTCCTGAGGTAGCTATGGTTGTTAGAGGTCAGGAACTACCTGCATACGATCCTAGAGGTGCTCAAGGTCATGGATTAGCATATGCTACTAGTAATAGAGGTGGTTGTCACTTAAGAGCTTACTTAATAGCTCCGGAGATATTAGGAGTACCCAAATTAGTTGATAGGCTTGAGACTAAGGGTAAGGGTGAGTTAGTTAAGCACTTCCAGGACGTATTCGCAGTAGTTGATAGTTTAGTAGTATGTAAGTTTGATACATTCGCATTATGGACTGAAGACTTTGTAGGACTACTAAATGCTGTAGTTGGTTGGGATATAACTCCTAAGGAGTTTGAATTAATAGGTGAGAGGATATACAATGCTGAGAGGGTATTCAACATATTAAGCTTCGGTGATGGTGAGGAATACGATACACTACCTAAGAGATTATTGGAGGAGCCGATGCCTGAAGGACCTGTTAAAGGTCATGTGACTAGGATAGGTGATATGCTTAAGGAGTACTACGAAGCTAGAGGTTGGGTTAAGGGTAGACCTACAAGAGCTAAGCTAGAGGAATTAGATCTTAAATGGCTTGCTGATAGACTTGAGGAAGAAGGCCTACTACCTAGTTAATAACTAAACTAATCTTCTTTTTACAAATTAAATTTAAACTACTTCTACCTTAAATTCTCAGGTGTTTTATACGGTGCTGAGGTTACGTTATAGTGAGTGGGAAATATCATCTATTGAAGATTCTAAACCTGAGGAAGTTATGATTGAGGTAACTACATTATGTAATTACTCATGCATCCACTGCTTCCGGAATAATATGTTTAATGAGTCTTTAGGTATTATGAGTGAGGAAGTATTTAATAAAGTAGTTAATGAGTTAGGAAGTATAGGTGTTAAGAAAGTAGTATTTAGTGGTTGGGGGGAACCTCTAACACATCCAGAAATCATTAATTTCTTAAAAAAGGTTAAAGACTTAGGTATTTATGTAGTCTTAAATACTAACGGGTCTTTACTAAGTAAATATGCTGACGATATTTATAGATTAGATGTTGATGAGATTGTAATAAGTATAGATTCTGTAGAAACTGATGTGTATGAAAGCATACGTGTTGGTGGTATGTTAAGTGATGTTGTTAAGGGGTTATTAAGAATTAATGATTTAAGAGGTTACGGTATTAAACCTATCTTAACATTATGGTTTACTATGAATACTATTAACTTTAACGATATCGTTAGAATACCCTCATATGCTAGGAATTTAGGTTTTAGTAGAGTAGTCCTCTCCCACACGATACCACTGTCTAGAGAGCATGAGGAAGCTATAGCTATCTACTCCAATACTGACTTAACCTCTAAACTTACTGAGGTATTCGATAAACTATCTAAGGAGGTATTAGCTGTTGGAGGCCATATATCAGTATCTAGGAATAAACCAGTTGTTGAGAGGTTATGCCCATTCATAAGTAATAGAGCTCTCTTCATTAGATGGGATGGTTATGTAACCCCATGTATTCACTACGCACATAATTGGAGGTATACATTCTTAGGTGTTGATAGGTATGTATATGCTGTAAAATTCGGTGATTTAAGGAGGGAGAAATTAATTGATATTTGGAGGAAGTTTGATTATATACATTTTAGATTTAGGAGTACATTCTTTACACAGCCATCATGTCTTGACTGTACATTAGCAACTTACTGTACGTACACTATTAGTAATATACATGATTGTTGGGGTAATTCACCTACATGTGCTCACTGCCCATACTCACACAACATAACCCGATGTCCGATATAGCTATATGAAAGCCTCTATAAACGTTAATACAACGTCTAGTAGGTCTCTCACAGAGACCATACCTAAGGGTTTACCATCCTTATCAACTACTGGTAAGTGCCTAACGTTATACTCCCTCATCTTCCTTAAAGCCTCATGAGCTGATGCTTCAGGACCTATAGTTACTGGATTCCTAGTCATTATAGTGTAGACTTCCCTCTCATCAGATATCTTACCAGTAGCTACCGCCTTAACTAAGTCCCTCTCAGTAACTATACCTACTAACACACCCTTATCATCTATTATCATGACACTACCTACACCGTTCTCATACATTAAACTAGCTACCTCACGTATCTTCGTCGTATAATGAGCTGTGATCGGATTCCTACTCATTATATCTGAAACCTTAAACTGAAACTTCCTACGAGGTCTTAATAAGGGAATATTCCCACCATAATAATCATTACGTAGGATCTAAAATATATTACTAATGGAAACCCCTAAAATACTCCCAACCAAAATCTACTTTCCTACCATTCACTACTATACCATCACCACTTACTACAGTTCCTAGACGTAGGTAATTACTACTTAACCCACCCTCACCTACTGTGAAGACAATTCTAAACTCCTCACCTAGGAATCTTATGAGGTCCATAACATCTACTCCAACCTCTTTAGCAAATTCTAAACATTCATCACATAATGGTATTTCATCAATTAATAAACCAACATTATTTAACTCTAAAAACCTACTCACCGATGTTAGACCATCACTAATGTCTGTAGCTACTCTAACCCTATCAGATATACTTAAGAATTCTATTGGTGGTTTAACTCTCCATATACTCATTAAGAGATCAGTCCATGGTGTAGGGTCTAACTTATTGAGGTATATTATATAAGGTATAGCTGATAAACCTAAGCACCCATCTACTAATAACTCATCACCTGGTTTAAGACCTACCGCAGGTATTAACCTACTAGTAACACCTACTACAGCTACATCAACCCATACATCACCTACAGACTCATTAATATCCCCACCTAATATGTATGAGTTAATACTTAATGAGAGGTCTGTAACACCATCTACAACCTCATATACTATACCCTCATCCATATCCTTAGGAATACCTATAGATGATACAATACCTAGTGGACGGCCCCCCTTAGCTACGACATCGGTAACTGCAGCTGCTGTAACCCTCCAACCAAAATCATACCAACTCATAAATTCATACTTAGACATATTAGCTGATGAGCCGTCAATCTTTAGGATGACCCAGAAATCACCTAATTTAAGAGCTGCTGCATCATCACCTAGAGGTAATTGACCTTCAGGAAAAGCCCTACTTATTATCTTAAGTATATTACCTACTACTACCCTCTCACCTAATGAGGATAACTTCATACCCATCCTAGGTAAGATCTCTGTAATAGTTATAAAAACTAAGTCTTAATTTAAAACTTATTATGATATTTAATTACATGTTATATGGGACTTTACTTGAGTATTAAGAAAGTTACTGCATCAGCTCCAGGTAAAGTCACTTTATTTGGTGAGCATGCTGTGGTTTATGGTGAGCCTGCATTAGTTGCCTCCATAGGTAAGAGAGTTTACGTAACTGTTGAGTTGAGGAGTGATAATAATGTAAGGATAGTTGCTTTAGATCTTCAAGTACCTGGTGTTACAGTTACTTTCTCTGGTGATGAATTAGTTGTTGAGACTGATTACGGTAAGGCACTCTCAGCTATTTCATACCTTAAGACAGCTGTTGAAGTAGTTTCTAAGTATTTAAACGTATTTAGAGGTGTTAACATATTCGTTAGGTCTGAAATGCCTGTAGGTGCTGGTTTAGGGACTTCAGCAGCAGTTTCAGTAGCTACAGTATTAGCGTATAGTAAGGTGTTAGGTTATGAGTTAGATAGAAGAGAGATCGCTAGATTAGGTTGGGAGGTTGAGAAGACTGTTCAAGGTCTTGCATCACCTATGGATACATCAATAACTACCTTCGGAGGTGTTTTGAGGGTTAAGTTGTTAGATGGTAAGAATTACGAGATTAGGGAGGTCTTAAAGAGTTGTGACTTACCGATAGTTATAGGTTATGTTGAGAGGGAGGCGAAGACTAAAGACTTAGTACTTAAGGTGAAGAATTTAAAGGATAGGTACTCAGATGTTGTAGAGAATATTATAAGGACTATAGGGTTAGTAGTTATTAAGGCTGAGAAAGCATTAATTAACAATGATTTAAACCTACTTGGTGAGTTAATGAATATTAATCAAGGTCTCCTAGATGCTTTAGGAGTTTGTAATAAGAGGTTAAGTGATTTAATATATGCTGCGAGGACTGCAGGTGCGTTAGGTTCTAAGATAACCGGGGCTGGTGGTGGTGGGTGTGTAATTGCTTTAGCTCCAGGAAGTCAAGAACGTGTTGAAGTTGCTATGAGGTTATTAGGAGGGTTAACCCTGAAGACCTCCTTAGGTGGTCCGGGAGTTACTATACATGCTGTGGAGTCTACGTCCCCTTAACTTCTCAACCCTATCTTCATAACCAATAATTAAGATATCCGTAAGACCTATGAAGAGTCCTACCTCAATAACACCTGGTAATGACTTAATCCTACTCTCAAAACTTATTAGGTCTTCACTAGGTGGTAACTTAACATCAACTATAACGCCACCTACATCTGAGAGTACTGGTCCATACCTCCCCTTACTACTATACCTAATACTAAATTCATAGCCTAACCTCCTCAAATAATGTGTTAGCAGTGTAAGTGATTGTGGTAGTACATCTACTGGTACGAACTCGTTATGTAAGTCATTAACTAACTTACTATAATCAACTACGAAGACATTAAATTTAGAGTAGTAAGTAAGTATCTTCTCAAGAGTTAATGCCGCACCACCACCCTTAATTAAGTTTAAATTAGTGTCTACTTTATCAGCACTATCTATGTAAGTATCCACCGAATCTACTGATTTGAAATCAACTACTTTAAGACCTAACTCCTTCAACTTTAATGAGGTATCTAGAGAAGATGCTAGAAAGTACTTACTACGTAATGACTCCTTCAAATCACCTAGTAACTTTATGAACTTATCTATGGTTGAACCAGTACCTACACCTACGACTTCAGCATCTCGTATATAGTTAAGTGCTTCACTAACAGCTAACCAACGTGCTCGCTCAACATCCATAGTGAGTACCTCATATTACTTTAGGCATATACTTACTAATTATTAAGTCTGGATCCTCCCTCAATACCTTCATAGCTTTAGGTAAGTAATTCATGATGTCATCAGGTGTTATACCATCTTCACCTAAATCCTCAGAAGCTAAATCACCTGCTAATCCATGAATTAAAACACCCATCCTCACAGCATCACCTATATCTCTATAGCCAATACCGTACATAGCAGCTATAGTACCTGTAAGTACATCACCTGAACCTGCTTTAGCCATTCCAGGATTACCAGTCATGTTTATGTATATATAACCGTTAGGAATTCCTATAAGTGTATGAGCACCTTTAAGTACTATATAGGAATTTAACTCCTTACAGTACTTCCTTAAAATACCTATAGGGTCTTCTGAAATCTCCTTAATACTTAAGTTAGTTAACCTACTAAACTCAGCTAAGTGAGGTGTTATTATGGTGGATGCCTTCCTACCTTTAACAATACTTAAATCCTTAGAAATAGCTGTAATTCCATCACCGTCAATTATTACTGGCTTACTTATAGACCTTGTTAAATCCCTCATAAGTTCTTGGGTTTCCTCATTAAGTGATGTCCCAGAACCTAAAGCAACTATATCTATATCATACATATCTATAATCTTCAACAAGTACTCGTAATTACTCCTAGCTATACTACCTTCTAACGTCTCTTCTAACGGTATGTAGACAACCTCACTACATCTAGAAGCTATATGCGGTATTATAGACTTAGGTGCTGCTAACCTAGAATAACCACCACCAGCTTTTAAGAATGAGTATGCTACATAGTAAGGTGCTCCGTAGTAATAACGAGCACCTGAGATAGTTAAGAACTTACCGAACGTCCCTTTATGACCCCACCTAACCCTCTCAGGTGGTGGTATAGGTGTATTTAACTCTACTGTAATCTCTTCAGACTCATAGAGTTTAGGTGGATATGATAGTCTTGATACATATAATTTACCGCAGTAGTAATATCCAGGATAGAGTATATTACCATATTTAGGCATTCCGAAAGTTACTGTATATGTGGATTTAACAGCAACACCACATACCCTACCATTATCACCGTTAATACCTGATGGGATATCAACACTTATCACTACCTTCCTAGAATTATTAATAACATCTATAACATTTCTATGAATACCGGTAACATCACCTCTCAATCCAATACCTATTAAACCAACTACAACTACATCACATCTCTTTAAAGACTCCTCTAAATACTTTAAATCATCTATATTCTTAATAACTTTAGTAGGGATACCTAAGTTAATTACTAATTCGTAATTCTTCTTAGCAGGTTCTGGGTATTTAGATGGATCACCAACTATGAATACCTCAACATGACTACCACAGCTAAATAACCTCCTAGCAACTACTAAAGCATCACCACCATTATTACCTGTACCGGCAATAACTACGAATCTTTTATCAATACCTAACTCATTAACTATTAATGAGTAGACAGCACCTCCAGCATTCTCCATAAGAAGTAATGAATCAATACCGAACTCCTCACTAGCTAAATCATCAACTCTCTTCATCTCAGAAACACTACATACCTTCATTCTATACTTAATCATGACACACCCTTACAAAGTAATTTATAGGAGGTAAATTAACTCTAATTATGTACTGGGTAAAACTAATATTAAGTTAAGGTCTTGCTATAATTTCATCTCAACTGCAGTACCTTTATAATAAACTAGTGGTAGTGAGTCTGAACCTTTATAAACATCTACGACTTTCCCTATAACTACTACGTGATCACCTACTATAAACTCATTAACGTACTCACACTCTAGTATGAGTGGTGATGATGGGATTATAGGTGCTAAAACTTTCTTAGCTTTATGAGGTCTTACATTAGCTATCTCAAACTTATCAACATCTTTACCGCTTAACATACCAAATACATTCATAGCTAAGTCTCTAAACTCTTTAGGTACTAAGTTAATTGTAAATACCTTAAACTCCTTAATTAATTTATATGTATGTCTTTCAGGAGCTATTGACACACTAATCATTGGTGGATCCCACGAAACCCTAGAAATCCAAGCAGCTGTCATACCACCCCTTCTTCCAGGTTTTTCAGGGTCTCCAACTAAAACTAGAGCTAGTGGATGCGGTGTTTCCTCAATTAACTCTAAATATGAGGACGTAAACAACACCTAACTAATTATTCATCTGCAAGCTTAAATTTCTAAGTACGGTAGATAAACTTCAGGTAATCATAACATGTAATATAAGGTATTGGTAAAATCTTAGAATTTCCTCGAGGGTTCTTCAGATATTCAGATCTAGTAAAAGTAGGTAGTATTGTAAATCCTTTATATATATGCTTAGTTGTCTTATGAGGGAAGACTTCCATGCTTAAGAAGACCTTCTCAAGTACTGAGACCTTACTCACTGGTAAGTCCTTCCTAAGCGGGTATACATCAACGTATTCCTTAGCGTAATCTACGAAGAATACTGGTACGTAATCATATCCAAGTTCCCTTAATGCCTCTACCCTATGATGCCCATCAAGTATTATGAAAGTCCTAACATCGGCTACTACAGGGTATTTGATAACACCATTCTCTACAACATCATTAATAATTAATTCTACAGTGTCATCATCAACATCTTCGTGAGGTAATAACATAGAGATATCTGTTATACATGTCCTAAATTCTAACTTCTTTAAGTCTAAGTTAGGGTATAGTCTATCCCTACCAAGAATATCTATTAAAGCCTTTATCACATACATTCCAAAAGCATTCACCACATTAGTAGTTAGGGTGAGGTTATAAACCTAACTTATACTTACTAAATGTGAGTACTTCATTAATTGTTCTACATATTTAAAACCTATATCAGGCATTATCAGTACGTAATCACCATCATCTATAAGGTTTTTCTCAGCCATCTCCTTATACGCGTAATACACAGCACCACTACTTAAACCTACGAAGATACCGTCCCTCCTAACAATTTCTAGAACTCCTCTAACAGCATTCTCAAGTGATACCTCTATAACACCGTCTAATACTACGTGATGAACCCACTTCATACCTGTCTCAACCCTTCTAATACCTTGAATAGTAGTTCCTACTGTAGGTACTACTCCATAAACTTTAACATCTTTAAACCTATTTTTAAGGTAGAATGTTATTGCTGACATATGTCCTGAAGTACCTAAACCACCGAAAACTGCTTTAGGTATTATACCTGCTTCTCTAAACTGTAATTCTAATTCCTTAGCGGTAAACCTTAGATGTACTTTAAAGTTATTATCGTTGTAAAACTGATTAAGGTGTAAAGCTCCCTCTCTACGAGCAATATCTTCAACTTCATCGATTAACTCTACCGTTAATGACTTAGTACTTCTAATGACCTCCGCACCGAAGACTTTAAGTAAGAACTCTCCTGTTAATGATATAGTTGATGGTATATAAGCTCTTAATTTAGAACCGTATAAATTACACATTACAGCTATAGCAATACCTGTATTAGTTGATGTAGACTCAACTAATAACTTAGGTATATTGCCTAACCTCTCTAAAGCTTTCTTAAACATATACCACCCTATACGGTCCTTCACACTCATACTCCACGGATTAAAACCTTCAAGTTTAGCCCATGCAATTTTACTACCTACAGATGAATTCTTAAGTTTAACTAATGGTGTAGGCCAATTCCTATAAAGTAATTCCTCAGAATCTTTGAAAACTCTGTAAGTATTCGGTCTTAACTCTTCAAAGAATCCTAATTCCTCTAACCGTACTGTAACCTCCTCAGTAACTTCGTAGGATACTGGTATATACCTAACACCTAATTCCTTAAGAACCGAACATAACTCGATATTCTCTACAGCAGTATTAGTCTTAGGATCTACAACTACTGTCTTACTTATAAACCCATTCCTCAATAAATTACTACATATCTCTAAAAACTTATCTAACCTAATATCACTACAATATACCTCATCAACATTAACTAAACGCGTGAAGACCACCTCACTGACATCAAAATTTCAGGTAATATATTTATTAATTGTAAGTTAAATATATTCATAGTGATGAACACGGTTGTGTCTGAGAATTGATGATAGCCTGTGTTTCTGAAGTATTAAATAACTTATACTCCTACTAATATTATAATTTGGTTAGTGATGAGAACAGCATTTACAACTGAAAGTTCTGTCCTTTAGGGCTGGGGCGTCAGTAATTATGATGATACGGTGGAGTTCTGATTTAATTTAGCAACTAATCAACTAGTCCTTAGATACTTAATAGGTTATTTGATGAAGATGCTCGTGGTTATTAAAGTAGTATCTATAGGGATTTCCACAGGTAGTTTAAGTAGTTATGTTGCTGGAGTTGTCAAGTAATTAAGTCTTTAGATATTAACTATCTTTAATATCGGAATAAAGTTAGAACTCGTTTGAAGACCTTACTAATTCGTGAACTTAGTTGGTGAAAGGTTAGGAGATTTAAATATACCCAGAATGTTAAGGTGGAATCTGTTCAAGAAAAGATAAATTGATAAGCAGTCATCAATCGAGGACTTCCTCATAGCTTTAAGCTCAGTGCAGGCTACATTAATCATCCAAATAGGATTTTACTAAACATAAATTAAACTTTTATTATATTTACTTCATTAAAATAAGGTATTTCTTCTCACCTATAGGTGAAGAAGAATTCTGACTACTAACTAATGATTAATGCTGATCTCGGGGTTAAATTTATAAGTAAGTTGCTCATGATTTTTACGGTGATGTATTATAGGTCTCAAACAAATTAAATTACCTATTAAATAATTACCTAATTAATACTAGGCTTACTAATACATTAATACTAACACTAACTACTCAAACCTGAAGTACTTGAGTTTGAGGTGATATTCATGAAGTTATTAACTCCAGGACCTGTTCAGATACCAAAGGAAGTTCTTGAAGCTTATGGTAAGCAACCGTTATTCCATAAACTCCAGGAGTTTAAGGATGTCTTTAGAGATGTTCTTGAGAAGTTATCTAAGGCTGTCCTAGGTACACCTATAGTACTTCCAGGTACTGGTACCTTAGCTGTTGATACGATGGTTTATAACTATATAAACCCTGGTGAGAAGGTTATTGCGTTAACCTATGGTGAGTTTGGTGACAGACTTATAGAGTCTTTAGAATCTAGAGGTGCTAGGGTATTCAAGTTAAGTATAGGTATTGGTAAGGTACCGCCGCCAGATATGGTTGAGGATTTAGGTAGGAGGTTAGGTGATGTAGTAGCTATTGCTTTAGTTCATAATGAGACAGGTGCTGGATGTGTTAATAGGTACTTAAATAGATTACGTGATGTGGCTAGTTCGTTAGGTGCTTTATTATTAGTTGATAGTGTTTCTGGAGTACCTGCAGAACCTATTAAGTGTAGAGTTGACGTAGTAGCTACAGCCTCTCATAAAGCATTTCTAGCACCTCCAGGAGGTGCTATACTCTTCATAAATACTGAGCCTAGGGCTAAGTACTCAGTCCCACGTTCTATGAATTTAATTAAGTTCTTAGAGAGGGTTAAGGAGTTTGAAACACCTTATACACCACCTATAAACGTGGTTTACGGGTTGAGTACTTCGTTAGACTACATATTAGGTATGGGTTTAGAGAACTATCATGAGGTACATAGAGTTAGAGCTGAATACCTATACAGTAACCTAAGGTTAACACCGGTTGCTGAGTCTTCATGTAGGAGTTATACTGTAACTGCGTTCTATACTAGTAGTGCTAAAGAGATAGTAGATATGTTAAGAGGGTATGGTTACGTTATAGCTAGTGGTGTAGGTAGTATTAAGGATATGTCGATAAGGATTGGTGTTATGGGTGATGTAAGTATTGATGATCTTAAAGTAGTTACTGAGTTAGTGAATGAGTATGTGGTTAAGTGATTACTGTAAGTTATGTCTAATAATGTCTAGATGTAAGGACTTAATAACGTTTAGTAGAGCTGATCTACTACCTAACCTACTTAGATACTTAGCTGATGTTATCTCTAGATACGGTAGGGTTGAGACATTCACACTTACTTACGACTACGTAAAATCACTATTAAATTCTAGAGACCCGTACAGACATGTTAAGGAGGAGTTAAGTAGGAAGGCCTTAAAAATAGCTGAGGAGGTTGAGGGTATAGTCTCTAGACATAATTGGGATTTAAACATAGCTTTAGAGTTCTCAGCAGCTGCTAACTCTATAGATACCTCAGTACTAGGTTATGAACCTAAGGAATTAAGTGAGGTTATATTTGATAAGCCGGTAATTAATGAGTTCAGAGTAATTGATAGTGATGAGGTTTTCATAGCTTTAGATAATGCTGGTGAGTTTGAGGTTGATTTAGTATTAGTTAAGGCGTTGGTTAAGAATGGATTTAAAGTTAATTTATTAGTACGTGAGGAGAGTTACGAGATTGATGTAACCTACGATGAAGTTTTAGAGAGAATTAACTTAAGTGGTGTTGAAGTAATTAAAACCCCTAAGAATTTACCACCTATACTGTATGTAAGTAGTGGATTCGTAATATCTAAGGGTATAGCTAATGCTGAAGCCTATTTAGAGAAGGAATTAAACTTTAAAGTACTCCACCTACTTAGAGTTAAGTGTGATATTATTTCTGAAGTCCTTGGAATACCTAAAAACAGTTCCATAATAGTTGAAGGTAGATCTTTAATCAAGTACTTCAAAAATAAACCCAAGTTATGATTAACTGAGTAATAAGTTAATAAGGTATTACCTCCCATATACTAAAATTTAAAAGTTTAAATAAATAATTACTCCTTTATCATTTGGTGGAATATGTTATGAGTAAGAAGCCTGAGAAGAAGGAGGAGAAGAAGGAGGCTAAACCTGAAGCTAAGAAGGAGGAAAAGAAAAAGAAGAAGTAGGTTCTTAAGAACGATTTAATATTTTAAAGTCTTAACCTTCAAACTATTTTTAAATTATATCCCTACTCTTACTAGTAGTCTTAGATGATAGCTATGAGTAATGATGCTATACGTGATGAGCTTAGGAATAGTGTTTGGAGGGTTATGGAGAAGGAAGGTATTGCTAGATTCCCAAGACCTGTCTTCGGTAGGATCCCTAACTTCGTAGGTTCTGAAGAAGCTGCTATGAGGTTAGTTAATGATGACTTATTTAAGAAGGCTTATGTAGTTAAGGTTAATCCTGACTCACCACAGAGGTCTGTTAGGGAGGCTGTGTTAAGGTCTGGTAAGGTCTTAATCATGCCTACACCTAGAATTTCTAAAGGTTTCCTACTGTTAGACCCTAAGAAGATACCTCCTACATCATATTCTGTAGCCTCAACTATTAGTGGTGCCTTCAGATATGGTAAGTATGTAGAACCTGAGGAAATACCTGAAGTAGATTTAGTTGTTACTGGTTCTACAGTTGTTAGTATTTACGGTGAGAGGTTAGGTAAGGGTGAGGGTTATTCAGAACTTGAGTATGGGATCTTAATAGAGTATGGTAAGTTAAGTCCTGAAGTACCTATAGTAACTACAGTACATGATGTTCAAGTAGTTAATCAACACATACCGTTAAAGCCTTGGGACTTCACAGTAGATCACATATACACACCTACTAAGGTGTTGAAGTCCCAAGGTATGAGGGTTAGACCTAAAGGAATTCTTTGGGAGTACTTAAGTGAGGAGAAGTTAAGAGAGATACCACTACTTCAAAAACTTAAGTTAAGGAGGAAGTAAATACCTTATCAAATACTTCTAAGAATTCCTTATACGCAGTACTACCGTAGAGGCAGACTATAACTTTCTTAATATTTCTATACGGATAATTCTTTAATGTGTTAGCCATAATCTCAGCAACTACCTTATATGGATAGCCGTAAGCACCAGTAGAAATTGCTGGGAATGCTATAGAACTTAAGTTAAGTTCTTCAGCTTTATCAAGTGCTGACTTAATAGCTGAAGCTAGCTTAACATCACCTTCAGGATCACCATAGATAGGACCTACAGCATGTATTACGTACTTAGCCTTAAGCTTACCGGCACGAGTAACTGCTACACCACCTACAGGTATAGGACCATACCTCCTAACCCACTCCCTACTCTCCTCCTGAATTACATACCCACCCTTCCTAACAATAGCTAAAGCAACACCACCACCATGCTCTAAATACGGATTAGCAGCATTAACAATAACATCAACTTCTAACTCAGTAATATCACCTTCAATAAGGACTATAGATTTATCGTTAACCTTATAGACCTTCATAACCACAACCAAAGTAATATCTTACAACTATACTTTAAATCTAAACGTAGGGTTATAACTTTCAGCTTTAAAGGATTAAAACTCTTAAAATCTCCCTACTAACTTCCTTAAAATCCTTCTCCTGCTACGAATAGATGGTTCTATACCTTTAATAACCTTATGTATAAGTATTTATAGTAATAACAAATGCTGAGAAAGTCTTATCGCTACCCTGAACACACCTAAACCCGATGAAGTCCTGAGCGTGTGTAGGAGGACAGAGATAAGGTAATGACCGCAAAACATTATAAACCTATATAAGAGTTCGACTCCTTACAACTTAAGTTACAGTTTAAGGAGTAGTAATTCAGCTTCCCTCAGCATACCGTTTCTTAGTAGATGGTAGTTCATAGCTGTTCATATCTATTTTAGTTCACAGCTTCCCACCATCTACTTCTCAACGGTCTCTCCAGACCCCTCACCACAGGGTCTCACCACTAGTCACCTAGTGGTTCATACCCCTGTAGGTCTCGGAAACCTGGAGTCACCGATAAATATGTAGGCTCCTGGAGTTTTTAAATACATAATAGCCCTGAGAACACTAAACCAAAGCAAGTAAACGAAACAAATAATCATGAAAACCGAAACAGCCCTAACTACATCTACTTCTAATCCGAATATCTCTAAAGCAGTTATCCCGATAACTACAGTATCACCTTCCTCACTAAATACTATAGGTACTATATGAGACCTACCTAGAAGTCTAAGACCTACCTCTCCTACATCCCTCTCTACATAACCTCCAAAACCTTAAACTTCCTCCTCTCTAAAGGCTTCACACCTAACTGTTCTAAAATATCCCTCCTCACAACACTATAGATAACTCCAGTATCAACTAAGGCATCTACCTCAATAACTTTATCGGGTATCATCGGATTATACAGACCTACTCTAACCCTTAAGAAACCCATCCACAACACCTATGCATAAGTATATAAAAACAGTAATAAATTGAAGTGGATAAGATAGCATACTAAATACCCAACTTAATTATCTTAAGAAGGGGGATAAGACATTAAAAGTTTTAAGACTTCAATTCACTTTATGGAAAACTCTCTTCGGATCTTTGATAAATAGAATAGAAAGCCATACTACTAAGGCTACAAGAAGGAGTGAGAAACTTAATACTACAGCATCAACACTTACTTCAATAAATTCCTCTCCATTTAAGTAGCTATATAGGCTATCTATGAAGAACATTATTGTTGCTCCCCATAGAATTATTGATAAGTAATTAAGGCAGTAATCTACACCTTTAGATCTAGATATATACCATAATACAGTAGTGGTTACTGCAGCATAACCTAATACTAATAACCACATTTTAAACACCATATAAGTTTAAATTGGTACACATTTAAACTTATATGGTGTACCTATGGCCTGTTTCCTAGTACCTTCGGTATTAGCTATAACTATATCTATAGTTAGGAGAGTCGCAAATAGATTCTCAGGAAAGTTAAATCTAGGCTTATTAGAAGGTTTGCTATGGGGTGGTGCTGGAATACTAGCTTTAGAGCATATATGGCATGGTGAGGTTGTTCCTTGGCCACCATTCTTAACAGCTATGCAGAGTCCTGAAGAGTGGGCTATAGCTGTACATGAGGTGTTTACAGCTGGTATCGCAATGACTTTAACTACAGTAGGTGTATGGGGAGGTATATTAGTATTTAATAAGTTAAGAACTTCACGTCTTGAGAGGATAACTACTGAAAGAAAGATAACAACAACACTTCCTACATCATCTTAAGTAGGTTTAAAAACCTATTATTCTAAATTAATTTTTAATTTAGGGTTATAGGTATTTCACACTTACTTATATACTATGACTTCAAGAACTCCTCTTTTAACCCTGGTTTTTACCTTATCTGGCTGTGGTTTAAATGGTAATGATATTACTAAGTTATACTCCTTAACTTTAATGCCTCGATACCTTTCAGACCATTCACTCACGTCTAGTTTTGATTTTAGTGCTGCACGGATACGCATCTTATTATCTTCAAATAATACATCTATATTACCTTCACTACAGTATGGGATATCTACATGAATTACTAACCTATCACCGAGGTTTTTCATAGTGTATAACGGTTCTACAGATTCTGCGAAATATGGTGTTTCTAACTTCTCCATCCTTATCTCATTAAGTGCTGATTCAATAATCTGCTTCATACTATCTTCTAACTCTTTAAACTTCTTCTCAACCCTCTTAAAGAACTCATCTATGAATCCGCTCATGACCCCACCCTAAACGTATAAGTATGGAGTATATTCAGTACCTTTACGCATCTGACTCATAACACCACTTGTCTGCCTCATTAACTCACGTGTCTTAATCTTAATTAACTCGGCCTCCTCCATCAACCGTTTAACATTTATATCCTTATTAACTATCTTAGAGAAGACTTGTAGACCTCTAGCAGCTGCTTCAGGGTCTGGAAATTCGAGGAATGATTCTGTTAGGAGAACTAACGTGTTAACACCTTTCTTAACACTCTCGCGGAGGAGTGCTGCGTAAGCACCTATAAGTACACCTTGTTTTAATACTATAGCACCACCTTTCTCAGCTAGCTCAGCAAGTCTCTTACTAGACGATACATAGTATGTCTTAAGTTCATCAACATCTAACCTGTTAGGTGCTGGTATACCTGAAGGACATATGATATACTCAACACCTCTCAACCTAGCGTAGTCTACGAGTGCTGATGCTAATACTACCTGTAAGTTAGGTGAGAGTACTACATCTGTGAACACTACTAGTAAGTCCTTACCAGCATACATCCTAATCGGAGGTTTAGGAATTCCCTCATGAATTACTACAATATGAGCTAATGCATGAGACTCAACACCACCAACCTCCACTAGCTTCAACTCATTAATAATGTAGGAAGACGCTATCACACCCACTAATCCAGTATCAGGATAAGAAAATATCAATGTTGTAGGTCTCTCAAACTCTACCAAACTATATTCAATAAATCTAAACTCCCCAAGAACTTCCTCCCTAGAAACATTACCTACAACCAATTTTAAACACCTAAATCTTCTATTCTTACTATTCTTATTAATCCTTTATATGGTGGACTATGCTATTATCTTAAGAACTCGTATGAATTGTAATTCATGGTAGTAACCTATCCTGTCTGTCAACTTCCTCCAATACTTTATAACACTTTACCTCCAGTACAGTAATATATGCACTACATAAACCTATCAATACGTCTAAAACTGTCTAGAATTGTATTGTATAGTAGAATAACTCTAAGTACTCTGTAAGTATTTCCTTAACAACTTCTCTAGCGATAATGTATATTTTCATTCTTAACTAAGAATGCGTCCGAGAGTTAAACTTCCTTAACACTTAACTCTGGTGTTAAGCGTTAGAGTTATATAGCTATAGGTTTAAAACTTAGTAGTATCATCCACTCCATTAATTCTAATATTATTATAGGTATTATAGGAAGACTTATAACTCCGGAAATAACAATGTTATTGGTGTTAAAAACTGAGTACTAGAATACCATTACCGTATAGTCCTAAGGTACTTGAAATATTTCGTAATCCTAAGAATCTTGGACCGATGGATGATGCTACAGTTGTTGAAAGTGCTGGTAGTCCTGCATGTGGTGATATGATAAGACTTTACTTAAAGATCGTGAGTATTGGTGAGGAGGATATTATAGAGAATGCAACGTTCGAAAGTTATGGTTGTGCAGCTAATATCGCTGCTGCAAGTATATTGACTGAGATGATTAAGGGGAGGAAAGTTAGGGAGGTGTGGAAGATTACATGGAAGAATTTATCAGATGAGCTTGGAGGCTTACCACCAATAAAATACCACTGTAGTATCTTAGCTGTTGGTGCTTTAAAGAGAGGTATAAGAGCTTATTATAAGAATATTGGGAGACATCCTGAATGGCTTCCGAAGGACTTAACTACTGAGGAGAAGCAAGTTCTTGAAGAAGAGGAGATGATGATGAGATACTATAGCTCGTTAAGAACCTTGGGTGAGGGTAGGTGAAGTCTAAAGAGATAGATCTTAGGTATACCTCAGTAACTTGTACATCACATCCAATAATAAGACTTAGTAATGTAGTCTCTTCACTTGCATTTGAAGGTGTTGACGAGATCAGGATTATTTTAAGAGAAGATGATATTCCCAGAGAGGCTTTAAAACTCTTTTTATCTAAATATAACTACACTATAGATAAAGTGGAAGAGTTGGATGGAGATGTTTTACTAGTAATTGCTAAGAGGATTTCATGATGTCTCTATCTAAGAAGGTTAGAGAACTCTTAGAATCTCACGGAAAACCCCAGAGAGAAGTCTACTTCGATCTAGAGAATAGCGGGTTTATACCTCAAGAAGTTGTAGATGCTATGATCCCTTATTTTAATGTGAGGGGGTATGGACATCCATCAATAACTCATAGAGTTGGTTGGGAAGCTTTAGAAGTTGTTTATGAAACTAAAGAACTCATAGCTAGGACTCTCAGTGCTAGTAATCCGGAGGGTATAGTCTTCACACACAGCGGTACAGAAGCAAATAACTTAGCTATTCTCGGCTTCCTACTTAAGAATAGGGGGAGTAAGAATAAGAAAGTGATTATGTCATCTATAGAGCACCTAAGTGTGGTCTTCCCAGCTAGGTTTGCTTCAGAACTTCTAGGATTTAAGGTATTCTTAGTCCCAGTAAATGAGTATGGTTTTATAGACCCTGAAATATTGAAGTATTACGTAGATAGGGATACTATCTTAGTTAGTATTCAGATAGTTAATCATGAGATAGGGACTATCCAGAGAATAAAAGAAATCGTAGATACTGTAAAATCAGTTAACCCAGAAATAGTATTCCATACAGATGCAGCTGATGCTTACGGATGGATCCCTATTAATGTAGAGGAGTTAAACGTAGATATGCTTACGATAAGTGGTCATAAAATTCACGGGCCTAAAGGAGTTGGAGCTCTCTATGTTAGAGAGGGTTTAGAGTTAGAATCCCCGTTAAAGGGGCAGTTAAGTGTTGAGAGGTTATGGCCAGGTGTTGAGAACGTACCACTTATAGCAGGGTTTAAGAAAGCTATTGAGATAGTATTCAGTAATTTCGATAGTAGAGTTAACTACGTTAGAAGTTTAAGAGATAAGCTTATGAATGGTATCTTAGATAGAGTACCTGAAGTACTTGTGAATGGGCCTTCAGGAGATATGAGGGTAGCTAATAATGCTAATATGAGTTTCCTACGTGTTGAGGGTGAAGCACTCACGGTAGAGTTAAGTCTTTATGGAGTTTACGTATCAAGTGGTAGTGCATGTAGTAGTAGGGTTTTAGAACCAAGCCATGTTTTATTAGCTATTGGTAGAAAACATGAGGAAGCTCATGGTAGTATACTATTTAAGCTTTCACACTACCATAGAGAAGATGATATAGATTATGCATTAGAAGTTGTTCCGAAGGCTATTGAAAGACTTAGAAATATAAGTGCGTGGAGATAAATATGAATCAACTAGATTTTAGAGGTGAGGATTGTCCAGGACCTCTAGTAAAAACTATAAGGGCTTTATCAAAAATAAAAAGAGGTGAGCAGTTAACGGTCTTAACAACATCTAAGGAATGTATAGAGATGATAAAACAAACTATAGAAGTATTTGAAATAGCTAAGATAGAGATTTACAGCAAAGATAACTACTATGAAATTTACCTTGAGAAAACAGTAGATTAAATTAGGTGTTATGGTTTGCTGAGGAAATCTTTATGTGAGACATTCATAAAACGTTATTCAACAGCGATAAGAATTGCTATAGCTTTAGATCTGATAAAGAGGTATAATTTATCACAATTTCAAAGTGCTAAGCTTATAGGCATACCTCAACCATTAATTAATTATGTATTACAGGGGAGGAGGAAGGTTAGAGGTCTTGAAAAAATATTAAATAATTCAGAGATATATAACATACTTAAAGAAGTTTCAGATAAAATAATTCGTGGAGAGGAAGTAGATTTATGCGAGGTATGTATGAAGGTTAGAAACGTCCTAAATATAGAGAAAGGATCTTAAGAGTAATATTTAAATTGTTAAATTACTTTAAAGTTAGAGTAGCTGTGATGAATTAATAAAGACTTATAAAGATTGAATCTGTGTTGAGATACATGCTTAGTAAAAGTTTTATTTTAGTTATATTTTTAACTATATTCTATATGGTAGAATATAGAGTGTATAGGTGTTTAGTTCTGTTTAAGAAGGTTCTCTATATTGTCTAAGCTTTTAACCAGCTGTTCATGAACTTCAGGTCCTATTCTATTCTCTACATTCTCAAATTCTCTCATAAGTTTCTCATTATCATCTTTAGTTAGTACTTGTAAAGCTATTTTAAACAATATGTTATCTTCTTTATATATATGATTTCTAAGTAATGATATGTAGTTCAAAGCATTATTTATGAATTTAGTTTTAGCTTCAACATATTTATCGAGGACTTCTAGGGACTCCCTCAACGCTTTTACGTAACTCCTACCTACTTGATGTTCGTATAGCATAACTTCTATAGGTCCTCCATCTCTGGGAACACCTCTTACTTCAAGTAGTGAGAATAAGACATCTTCCTCCTTACCATGATGACATCTATCAGCAAATACTTGAAAGAATTTCAGAAGCATATTAAGAGCTTCTAAAGATACTTTTACCCCCCTTTCCATTTTTACGGTTGCTAGTTCAAGTAATGTTAAAGCTCTCTCAATAACTCTATGTTCATTCATTAGAATTTCAATAGATCTCATTAGGTAACACCTTTCCTATAATTATACTCTAAATAGTATATAAGTAATATATAAAGTACTATAATTGCTATCATAAATATAAATGCCTGAACCCATCCGATAGAATATGGTATGAATACCCTTGGATTATTAATGAAGTAGGGCGTTAGTAACTGACGAAATATCGGATAGGTTAGAACTGTTGTTATTATTGCTATCCATGCCTTAACATGTCCTTCACCAGCACGCCATAGTATTCCTGAGGCACATCCACCAGCTAGGATCGTCCCAAAGGTAAATATTAAACCTCCTATAATATTTGATATATGTACTGGAGCTACACCTATACCTTCCTTAACCATGCCCATATACTTCAATGCGAACACTCCTATGGAACCTATTAGTATAGCTGTGGCTATACCTTTATGTATATTTAATGCCCTAGCATTTTCAGGACCATTAAAGAGATCTCTAAATGCTGTTGTAAAGCAGAATCTAGATCTTTGAAGGATTATACCGATGGCAATACCTATGAATAAACCTCCAATCATTATACTTCTTACAAATACATAATAGGTAATTAGTAAAGTTAATATAACTAAAGCTATGAGTAAGGGTGTGAAGTTTATGTTATATTCTTTAACTACAATCTTAAATGAGTCTTTCTCAACATTCTCAACGAGTTCTAGTTGTGTTACCCTCTCAGCTTTCCAAGTAACATATTTAAGTCCAATATAACCCCCGATAAGAGCTCCCACTAAGAATGCAAAACCATGTAGACTCCACGATGTTATAGCTGATAGGAATCCTCCCCAGTTACATCCGAAAGCTATTGAAACTCCTAAAGTCATTAAAACACCTCCAGCGATAGCTTCAAGAAGATCTATTCTATTATTCACCTTCCTAATAGTGAACTCATTAGCGAATATCGCTGCAAACATAGCTCCTAAAATCAATCCAATATCACCAACACTTGTAGGCTCGAGTAACGGTATAAGCGTCGGCATCCCAGTAATACTGCCTAGCCCAAGCATATTATATATGTGTTGACCCCAATTTAGGAACCCCGTGTAAACAGTAAATGGTTTATTGACCCAAATATACGATAGTATATTCACTACACCTATCAATATCCCTGCTATTATAGGACTCCAACCCTCATTACTGAATATCCTTCTATACTTTTGTCTTATAAAATCCTTAAATTCTGTCCCAACTCCTGACATACTTAATACCTAATAACACTAACTATAACAGTGTTATAAATTTTTATTCAAATCAGGATAAAGCAGTTGTTATCCTTTAACACTATACCATGATACCATAACATAATGATTAACCATCTAAATACTCTCAATAGATATTAGAGTAATGACTTATAGAAAATGCTGTTAGGATACTATGTAAAGTGATTAAGTAATTAGTAGCTACATTATGAGAGTTAAGTTTATAAAGATTTCTATAACTTTGTTATAGATGGGGAAAAGATTATGGCGAAATTTGTAAAGATTAGTGAAGGAAAATACCTATTAGATGTAAGAGGGTATACCTGCCCTTATCCAGTTATCTACACGAGAAAAGCCTTAGCTAAGCTTAATAAGAGTGATGTACTTGAGGTTTTAACGGATAATCCTCCATCATGTGAAAATATTCCTAGAGCTGCTAAAGAGGATGGTCATGAAGTCCCCTTAGTTGAAAATGTAGAGAGAGGTGTTTGGAAAATAACTATTATTAAGAGGTGATAATAGTGTTTGAAGAGATTTTAGAAAGAGTAGAATATTATAAGAAGCTTGGTTTGAATCCCTTAGCACTAGCTACAGGTTGTGCTGTTAAGATAGATCTTTTAAGAGTTGTTTACCCCTCAATAAAAGTACTTAGAGAAGAACTTAAAGGGACAAAGTTTTCCATAGCTCCTAGAGAAGATGCTCTGATTATTTCGGGTGATATTAATGAGGTACATAGAAGAATATTTTCATTGGGAAGTGATAGGGAGGTTACACTAGGGGATTTAAAGTCTATATCTAGGGGTAGGGACTTATATGCTGTAACAGTTGTTCAAGTGTTTCAGAGATATGCTGATTCCCCGGAAGGTTTTCTAGAGAAAGTAGCACCAATTTATAGGGCTTTAGCACGTTCTAAGATTTCCATAACTATTGGAAAAGGACATTCAATACTGACACCATTCCCAGAAGATGAATTCATATTATTTGATTTTATACCATATGATGGTAGTAAGGAAGGAGTTACAGCAATTAATAACGATACTATACATATAATTGATCCTTCTCAAGAACCAGGAGATATGAAGCAGGTAAGTGGTGCTATAAGTAATGCATTCAACGATGTATTTGTCTTAGGTGTATACAAAAGACTTAGGATGATGCCTGTTTTAAACGCTCCAACAGAAGAACTTCTAGAAAAGCTTTGGAGGAATACTGAGTTATATGCTAAACAATACAATGTAGAGATAATTAATGAAGTACAGCCGAAACGGGGAAGGCTTTTAATGGGTGCAACAGTTATTGGCTATAGCGATAGAAAACCCCCTATCTTTGAAGATAGAGTTACTCCTGGAATGAAACTCATTATA